>Ga0310690_10003387_pt1 | contig 23997 bp, 33 predicted proteins | sample AusTroGonzalo_MG_2_FD_207661 | JGI IMG/M metagenome (GOLD analysis project Ga0310690, IMG submission 207661) | Bovine rumen microbial communities from tropical cattle in Woodstock, Queensland, Australia - Gonzalo_04 (v2) (version 2) | ecosystem: Host-associated > Mammals > Digestive system >... | reverse complement strand
GCCCCGGTAGGATACTTGTACAAGGCTTCCCAGCTATACTTGTTAGACCCATAACTGAGCATATTATACAGGTACATAGTGGGTATACTTGGACGAACAACCTTTAGCATTATTCGCTTGCCCAAGGAGAGCTGTTGCGTGATGTCTGCGCCTTCCATGGTCGTAGACCATGTTTCCGTGCCCGAATCATACTCGATCTCTACCGTAACGAACTCGTCAGGAACCATAGGCTTCGGATAACCATCCGTGGCATCCCATTCGCAATGCTCAACATTGGAAGCCGTCCACTTGCAGAGATAGTGCCGGGTATTGTCAGTTACGTCCACGAACTCGTACCCGCAGTTACTAGTAATCTTCGACAGGATGTACATGTGTTCGTGATTGTCTTCCGTGTCGTGCTTTACTATGACTGGCGACTGGTACTTGCCGAGAACCTCCTGTATCTTGGCATAGTTAGAGGACACTGGCGTGCTGTCAATATACGGAATCATAACCACGGGGAGCAGGGAATCGAACTCGGTGGGGTCCATCGGGAGACGGTTCGTCATCCATTCGGAGCGGGACACGTTGTTGCCCGTAGCGACATGCGTACCGTAGAGCTGCTCGTATATCAGCGTACCCGTCCATGTCTTGTCCTCCGCAAGAGACACGCACCCGACATACAGCGTGTTGGACGCCACCACATCGGACGAGAGGTTGATGCGGTTGTTCGGTCCGTTGTGGATATACGTGACGGCGTCACGGCCCGTAAAGGTAAACGTGTTGCGGCAATAGATGTCCAGGATGTTGTTACCCGCACCCGTAAGAAGCCACGGGGAACCGACGAGATTACGGAAGTTCAACGAAATGGAGACATCCGTAGCGGCATCTATCATCACGGATATGCGCTTCTTGGCGACCATCCCCGTTGTGCTGCCGGTATCGCCCTTCTTCAGCACCTTGGCGATGTCAATGCCGTATGTGGTTGTAGCGTTGGTAACGCCCCAGTCCAGCATCTCCTGCGTGATGACGTAGTCGTACTGGATGGCGCTGACGACGCGGTTGGTGGCCGTGGGCGTCAGCACGTCGCTGTTGACGTAGTCGCCGTGTATGTCCCAGTTCGGGTTAGTAAGCATAGTTCAACCTCCGGTCACCAATTCTCGGTGGCCCTGAATATCTTGTCGCGGAGGGAATAGACATTATTAAGCGCCTTCTTCAGCCTGTCCGCGTACTGTTGGAATATAGTAAACTTGTAGTCAACGTGCTCCCCGTTATTTGCGGGTAGCTGCCCGATGAACTCCGGGGGCTCGAGCCCGAAGTCCGAGAGGATGTCCTCTAGGTCCTTCATCCTCTGCCCGTTGTCCGCGCACATCCCTGAGAGATTCTGCGCCAGGAAGTAGAGTTCGTGCACGAGGTCCATGAACGACCACAGCTCGGGATCCACGTACTTGGGACACCGCGGTATGGCGTTGCGCATTGTGATATATCGGTATCCTACCCCGTCCTTCGTCACGTTCACGGGCCAGAGGCTCCCGAGGTCGTAGTCGCCATCCGTATGCGTGCCGATGGACACAGATTCCGTCGGGAACACGAGGAACCGGTAGGACTCCTCGCCCGCGGCCCTGGTGGACTCTGCTAGCGCCTCGTGATATACCGTGTAGGACAAATTTCGGGTGTCCGAGTAGTAGCGGGAGTGGCGGAACACGACGTGCGAAGGCTTGGCGCGCTCGTAGTATAGGTCGCTACCGCTCCTGCAGCGGGCGTAGTCCTTGGAGAACACGCTCGTGGGCATCTCCCGGAAGTCCCAGGACTTCATGCCCAGCCACTCGCCGTACACGCCGAAGCAGGGGAACAACGTCTCCCTGCCCTCGCGGACGGAGTAGCCCACCTGGTCGGCGAGTTCCTCGCCCGCGTCGTACACGTCCATGTACTTGTCGTAGCGGGTCACGAAGGTATCGGGGGTGGCAGTAATCTCGCCGTCCTCGAGTATGTTGCCGTCTGGGAACAGCAGGCTGCAACGCACTATCCACTCGGATGCGCCAAGTAGGGACGGGGTGACGAGCGGGAGAGTGGTACCCATAGCCTCGGGGTCGGACAATGCCGTTGGTGGCAGGCCGACCGTATCCGAGGCGTTCCACGCCTCGCCGTACGAGTATCGCAGTATCTCGGAATCCGCTGTTACGGTAGCCTCGCCCACGTCTATGGCTATTCCGTTGGCGAGTACCGAGAAGGCGCGGGTAACGTTCACGGGGGTGGCTAGCGCTTCCCGGTACATCGACGGGGTGTAGGCCTGCGGGAACATCACGAACTCCCTCTTGAGCGGGAGCGTGAAGCGTCCTACGCCGAACACCTCGCTATAGTCGATGGTTACGCCGGGAGCCCAGGCGGTGGAGCAGACCATGCACTTGAGACCACCGTACGATCCGGTGGAACCCGATATCTCCATCCCGAATACATGGCCTACCCCGAGGTCGCCGGAGGCGGAAGCTGCCACCTGGAGCACCGAGAGGGCGTCCCGGTACATATCGGCGTAGGGATCCGTACTGGACGGGTGTTCCACCCCGTACGCCTCCGCCATTCCCTTCCACGACGATATGAACGTACCCTCCAGCGAGGAGTACTCCGTGTTGCCCGAGAGGTACGCAATAAGCGCTTCCGTAAGCCCGTGCTCGGCGATGCCAGTAACGGTAGTAACCCCGTTATCCACCGCCCACTGGGCCACTATCTCCCTCATCCGCTCGTATGCGGACTGCCACTGACGGGCATATTCCATGACGGCGTCGGAGAACACTCCCGATAGCAGGCCCCGCAGGTCGGACGAGGCGGAGTTCCCGCCCGCGACCACCGTGTAGTCCGTGTCGAGCTGGGCGAACGTCCTCCCGACCTGGAGAGGGTGCTCCCCGTCCTGGCGTGCGGTATAGTCCCTCTGCCCGTACACTATCCCGACAAGCGGGGGAACGGCGTCCCTGTAGGAACTGCCCCAGTAGGAGAGGGAACGCCAGAACAAGTCCATGGAGTTCTGCATGTACCACGGGGTATTGCCTACCCCGTCAGCGTACCACGTCTCGGGGTCCTGGTAGTCGGGCAAGGAACTAGGTACGCCATACTTCTTTACCGTGTCTATATTAGGCAGGGAGAACGGTATGGGAGAGAACCCGTCGCCGGGTACCGGGTTCTGAAGCTCGTACCCGTCACGCTCGGTAGTGTGCGTGGGCTTGTAGTAGTATGCGCAGGTCACCTGGGGGCAGATGCTGTCTGTAAGCGGTAGCGGCACCATCTTCTGGTAAAGCCCTCCCCAGTACTGCGCTATCTGCCCGTAGTAACTCTCTACCTGGAGCAGGCCGTCAGTAGCCGAGAGTATGGAGAGCACGACGGACTTGAGGGCGGACTTTATGGCCTCGGCTATCTCGCCGGATACGGATCCGGACTCCGTGGCGAGCAGCCCCAGCGTATCGTGCAGGTACCAGTAGTTGGCTTCGCCCATGTACCTACGGAGCTCGGGAACCTCCTGTATGGTCTCCCACGCCTCCTTGGCGAGGTCCAGCGTGAACGCCTCCCCGGCATTTGCGGCCATGTCGTTAATCTTCTTGAGCAGTTCCTCGTACTGCTTCGCTATCCTGTCTATCTCTTTCTCCCACCCCTTGAGCCAGGAGTCCATCGTCTCTAGGGACTTGCGCTTGCCCCCGGCCATCCCGCGCACCGCCGAGTACATGGCGTCGTAGGCGTTGCGTGCGGCAAATACCGGTCCAGCAAGGTACGGATTGTCGTCCATGGCGGCGATGGCAATGTTGTCGTCACCGATGCCGCCCTCGTCGGGCATGCCGAACTTGGATGCTATGGAGGATAGGAACGACATCGGGCTACTTCACGTCCTTCAAGGCAGACTTGGCGCTTCGCATGTTGGCTTGCGTAATGAGTCCCCTCGTCATTATGTACTGGATATATGCGTAGAGGTGCTTGCAGGGGGCGGGAATCTGCGTGGGGTTGTTTATCTTCATATTGACGTGCCCCGTGGGCTCGGCGGACCCGGCCTTGGCCAAGGGATCCTGCACGTAGTACTTGAAGGCGGGACACCCGCAGAAGATGTCGGACACGGGGGAGAGGTACGATACCTTCCCCGCCTCGTCCTTACGCAGGCGTATGTCCATCGTGTACAGCCCCTGCGTGCCCATGCACGAACCCTGGAACACTACGTCGTCGCCCCACGTGAGGATACGGAGGTGCCTTACCTTCGGCGTGGGCTTCACGTTCTTGAACAGCGTGTAGAACTTGCTTGCCATGTCCTTGAGCGTAATCATAATTTTTTTCTCCTAATTGGACAGTACCCATCCCATGTCCGTATATACGAAGTCCCCGTTCTTGACGGAATACTCCATGTCCATGTCGGCCTTGGCCTGCGCCACCACAATGGACGAGGCGATCGGCTTGGCGTAGAACAGCGTGCCCGCGGATACGGGAACCCTACCTCCCGGTGGCGCCATCGGGAGCTCGGGTGCCGGGGCCTCGTTAAGGAGGGCACCCACGTCCTGCTTGAACTGCTCGAACTGCGCCTCCGCGCCGTCCCGGTTACACCACATCGCAGGGCACAGCTTCCCAGTAATCTGGTTGTGCATGATAATGTCGTTCACCTTGATACCGAACTCGTCGCAGAGCCATGCGAACAGGCGCACAGCGTTGTTGTACGTGTCCGGGTGGAAGTACCACCCGTCGTCCATGGCGTCGCAGCGCTTGGGGCCGTTCTTGCACGAGCACACCTCCACGTTTATCGTGTTCGTGTGCCCCGCTATCCCGGCGTGGCTCATGGATAGCGGCCCCTTGTACGCGGTCACGCCCCACCGCGGTATCTTGCAGGCGTTCTTCCTGCCCACGGGGGAGCCACACGAGTACGTCGTGTAGTAGGTGGTCGGGTCCACCATCTCCCATATCTCGGTGCGCCCGACCATGTAGTGGGCGTTGCTGCCCCGGTCCACGTAGGTCTTGTAGATGCTCCCCATGGCCTTCACCGAGTCGGCATTGTCGCCGATACCCGATGTGAAGTGTATGACGATATACTTGGGGGACATGCGCCCCCACCGCGTTATATGCGCCCACAGCCTATGGCTCACCATTATGTTCGACGGCTTGTCCATGCCTCTAAATATACATTATCTGTCGTTGAATGTATAGCCGAACGGAGTGGAATTTTTATCTATACCTTCCACGGGCTTGAGCAGGCACGCCTTGCACATGTACGTGTTGGGACCTACGGGGCGGGTGTCCTCCGTGGAACCGCAGTCGCAGCACGGGTGCAGTACCTCCCTCGGCTTCCTGTTGAGACGGCTCTTCTCCAGTATGTCCCGGTCGCCGTTGTACTTGTAACTGAACATTATCACTTCCTCACGGGAAAACGGCCACAGAGGGAATTCTCCGTAGCCTCTCATTATATTATAGCGATAGGGCTTACTTCTTAGGGTGCATCGGCATCAAGATGAACGACAGGTTTCCCGCCGTCCACTGCGTAGCCCTGGTAGCACCCGCGGTGCATACGTTGACCGAGGGATAGGCGGATACGAGGTCCAGCACCTTGCCGAGCAGGTCGCGGGAGAGCCACACGGGGCCGTTGTCCGCTACCGCCTCCTCGGGAGTAATCTCGCCCTCGGCGTCCAGCGTCATCGGGGAAAGGTGTAGGAGAGCCCGGTCGCAGTCCACGGGGAGCGCCTTGAGCAGGGACGACAGCCCCTGCACATCCACGTCTACCCCGTCTACGTACTTCGGGAGGCCGGGGAACGGGTACGGGGAGGATACCATCTTTCCTCCGAGGGTCATCCCGTTGGAAGATATGCTGAAGTCTCCCCCGTCCCTATAGAGTGTGCCCCCGTCCTTGAACATGGATGCCGCCACGTTCGGGAGAACGAAGTTGTCATCGCGGGATACCTCCCCCGCCGTGCCCATCAGGAAGGCGCCTCCGCAACGGAACCCCACCGAGTCCTTGGCCGTCACGAGGATATGGGAGAGGGCCGGGAATCTCCCGTCGTCCACGCAGAGCGAGGACAAGCGGAAGAGGGCGTTCCCCAGTTCCTTCGGGACGACGTACACCGATTCCTCGCTGTAGAGTTTCTTGCACAGGTTCGGGGGAAAGTCCTCGCCGGGGATAGTCGAGATGCTTCCCTGCGGTGTGCCGAACACGGTAATACGCAGTTCCCCGTCCGAGTACTCCAGGGTCACCTCGTCCGATGTGGATCCGGCCACGAGGTCGCAGAAACCCTTGAAGTCCACGCACACGTCGAAGTCGCCGCTACCCTTTACGGGGAGCGTAAGGAAGTTGTAGCTGTCCGTAACGGAGAGATACCCGACAGTGCCGGAGCACTGCACGTGCACCGTCTTGAGTATCTCCATGATGTTGCGCTGGGGCACCACCTTGCGGGCAACCCCGATGAAACGCCTGAGGGCGTCCATTCCGACCGACACGTGGTCGGAGGCGCCCATGCTGAAGTCGAAACCCATAGTAACTCCTATCTTTTAAAACCAAAGTCTCTCATTATGTCCCGTGCCCTCTCGGGGGAGAGGTCGCCGGGGTCTATCGGATTGCCGTCCTTGTCGTTGCCGAACTCGGCGGCGCATATCTCCACGGAGCACCCGCAGGCCGCTATGTCCTGCGCGTAGTCCCTGGCGTGTTGCTGTGCCTCGGGCTCGGGGTCGAACAGGAATATCACCTCCTTCCAGTTGGTAAGCAGGTTTACCTGCTCCCTCGTGAGCGAGGTACCGAAGGTGGCCACGCACCCCTGCCCCATACGCCACTGGTCGAACACGCCCTCCACCACCACGATGCGCTTGAGGCCCTGTGCCATCTCCGCACCATATAGCAGGTGCTTGTGGTGCACTATCGCCTTCTCCACGGGACAGCACTTGTAGCGGAGGTCGGACTTGCCCGTATAGTCGCGACCCTGGAAGGTGCAGAGCCTGCCATCGCCATCGTACACGGGTATCATTATGCGGTAGCGGAAGTCTATCCCGTTCCACATCCCGGAGAAGTCCGTCCCCTTTATCCCGTGGTAGAACACGAGTTCGTCCGGGTCAAAGTTGCGCCCCTCCAGGTACTTGCGGTGGGGCTCGCCGAGTGCCTTCCCCGGCATGGATATCTCGCTGGCCAGTGCCCGCTTGCGTTGCGTTATGCCCAGCACGGACATGTCGCCCGTGGTATACTTGCGTATGAGTTCCTTCGCCTTCTCCAGAGGTATGTGGGCGGCGAGGGACACAGCCTTGGCGGGAAACGTCCCCTTGCAACGCCAGCAATGATAGGTGCCATTCTCTATGGAAAGGTTGGCATGATTACTATGGTCGCCACATAGCGGGCACTGTATGCTGATACAACCGGGTATAACGTTTTTACCACTATCAAAACAAGGGACTCCCAAATCCTCAAACAAACGCTTCCAGTCGGTCATTTAGATTTCCTCTGTTTAGCAAGCCATGACCTAAAGGGCTTCCAACTCAATTCTCCGCCGGCAGCCTTGTATTTCTTGTATTCTTCCAAATCCTTGTGGATACTTATATTTGCCTTTCGTGTCAAAGTTTCCCGAAATTCCGTATTGGTTTCCCATACACGATGGGTAGTTGCGGATTGTTGAGCACGCCGTTCCGGTGTCCATCTGCGTATTTGTGCTTTACTTAATTTCTCCCTAAACTCTTTTGAAGCCCGTATAGGTGCCAAGGCCTCCATCATATGCTTAATATGTTCCGGCGATAATTTAACCCCCTTTTGTGCTTCACTTATATGTCGTCGATGAGCTTCCGTAAATGCAGGAACATGTCCGGGTTTCCATAAAATAGCCTTATACGCATCAGACAAATCACAAGAAGAATGCATTGCATTATGCTCCCGTCCATTCATAAATACCAACTCGCAGGCGGGTCGATGATAAAGCAGGTCCATCTCTATAAGGTCCTTGCGGGACAGACCCATCTCCTCGAACCTGTGATGTATATGGTACTTTTCCGATGACTCGGATGCCTCCTTGAAGCCCTTTATCCGCTCAAGAGGTTCACAGCAATAGGCAAGTGCCTGCTTCATACTAAACATAAAAGCCACCTCCGACTTGTTGGGGTTGTTTACGCCCCGACGATGCATCAAATCGGAGGGGCTAGTTACAATATAGCAAAGCCACAAAATCCTAACTGTGCCAGAGGAAGCGTGCGGGAACCGACGGGAGCTTCCCCTTCGGGAACTCTATGTCCTTGTCTGTAACCCCGTGCGACTTGAGGAAGGCGTTGAGCCTGTCGAGCCAGTCATTCTTCTTCATGTTAAACACGGGAGCCCCCTTGCGGTCGGCCATCTCTATCGCCTGACCCGTGCCGCCAGTATCACGGGTACGTTCCCTTGCGGTTTCGCACCCGTCGCGGGTATAGCACACAACGAAGTCCACGGTCGTATCCAAGTTAAGTCCGAACACCTGGTTCGTGTTGCGGGCGAACAGGTCGAGGGCGATGCCGGAAAGGTTCCCGTGCCTCGGGTGCAGTTCCTGCGCGATGGCGCGGGTTTCCTCGGTTGCGTCGGCGGCATAGAACACGTTCTTGTGACCGCGGGACTTTACGCCACTCTCGAAGGAGAGGTCCGCGCCCTTAGCACCACCGCTATTCAGCGTGTACCCGAGTTTCTCGAGTTCCCCCGCTATCCACGCCATCACGTTCTGGACGGGCTCTGCCGTGTTGCTCTCCCGCACCCCGTCCAAGTCGCGGTTGCCGATACCGGCATATGTCATGCTATGCCCTGTAGACATGGGCAGATCCTTGAAATGTCTCATTACTTCAGTTCCTTATATCGTTTCATTATGCTATAAATTCTCTGCTTGGAGAGGTTGAACTTCTCGGCGATGTCAGCGTAGGAGAGGCACTGGTCCAGCATCTCCTCAATCTGCTGCCCCATCTCGAGTATTCGTGCGTGCTGCTTCTTGCGGGCCGGAGTAAAGGGTCGGTGCAGGTAGCGGTTACTGAAGTAGTAGCATTGGCTGTAGGTCTTGCCCTCGGGGATCTGGTCGCGGAGAACCTGCGACACCTGCTCGCTAGTCCAGCCCTTTACGTGGTATGATGTCATGTATTTCATTCGCCTGCCTTGAAGTTGTAGATTGGCTTGATTACCTTGACAATGTCCGCAGTATCCTGAATGTTCGCCACTATCTCATTCATGGGCTTATAGGCCATAGGGGACTCGTCTATGGTGGAGGTGCTCACGCAGGTCGTGTAGATTCCGAACATGGCAGCCTTGAAGTCCTCCATTTTCAAAGATTCCTTCGCCTTCGAGCGGGACATAAGTCGCCCCGCCCCGTGGGGGCCGGAGCAGTTCCACTCGGGATTTCCCTTACCTTTAACGATAAGCGCCCCATCCCGCATGTTCATCGGTATAATGGCCACCTCGTCCTTCTGCAGGGATATGGCGCCCTTGCGGAGAACCATGTTATCCAAATCTATGTAGTTGTGCATCGTGCAGAACTTGTCAAGGATATGCTTGCGCTTTATCCCTAGCCCCTCTATGATTACGTCCATCATGGCCTCTCGGTTCCACATGGCGAAATCCTGCGCTATCCGCATGTCGTGCAGGTAGTCCTGCATAAGTGCACCTTCCAGGTAAGCGAGTTCGTTCGGTACAGGTGGACGCTCCGCGCTCATACGTTGCAGGGTGTCCTCGATCTCTTGCTCGCGGCCAGCCTGCTTCAGGCGCTTGATGGCGTCCTGCATTGCCGTGCGGTCGTTGTGGTGGTACTTGATTGCTAAGTCCTGGTAGTACCGGCACACCTCGATACCGAGATGACGCGACCCGGAATGGATGACGATATAGTGGTTGCCCTCGTCGTCCTCGTTGATTTCGCCGAAGTGATTCCCACCGCCTAGTGAACAAATGGACAGTCTAAGTTTATCCGCGTTTATCGGGACTATCATATCCTCGAGGTTTACGCGGTCGGCAAACCGGTGCTTCTTTACATTATGGTTCATTCCCGACGGGATGCACTGGTGCCACACCTTGTCCACCTTCGGAAGGTCGAAGTGGAAGGACTTGTCTACCTTGAGCACGAGCATGGAACACCCAATGTCAACTCCAACCAGGTTCGGAACTACGCGGTCTACAATTTTCATGGTAAGCCCGATAACGCACCCCACCCCGGCATGGCAGTCGGGCATAATGGCGAAATGCGAACCCTCGGCGAACTTTTGGTTCATCAAGTTCAAGACCTGCTTGTAGGCCGCTTCCTCGATATTGTCGGTATAGACCTTGGCGGTGTTGTATCTTCCTTGAATCTCTATCATCTCTAAATCCTTATCCGTGGAGCCTGCGCCACTCAAGATTGCAGGCCTCCCTGTTGGTACTGCGGGGATCCGATGCGGACTTGTCGTCCAGCCACCTCTTCACCTTCGGCACTAGCGGCTCCGCGTACTTGAGCATCGCGGGCTTCTTCTCTATGGTCTCCCCGTTGTCGATACGGAAGTGAACATTGTACTTGTCCGTTATGACGTGGATGTGCGGAGGCTCGTGGTCAAGTGAGTTAATCTTCACGTAGTAGGAGTTCTCGGGAAACTCCCCCGTGACCTCGTCCAGGTTCATCCGGGCCATCTCTTCAATCTTCTGCTCGTTCACTCGTATCTTCAGCATAGTAACCTCTAGTGTTTCTATTCCAATATAGGTTATTGGCAAAATGCCGTCAATAGAATTTTTACTTACTTAAATAATATATATTTGATACACAAGGAGTTTCCCATGAAAGCCATCGCACTACTCGTCCTTCTTATCGCCCTTCCCGCGTCCGCCCTGTCCTTCGAGGTCTGCCGGGGCGACAACTGCTATACGCTCACCATCCCGGATGCCCGCTCGTGGCAGTGGATGAAGGCCTACGACGGCAGGAAGTTCGTCCGCGTCTACGGGGCGAACGTCACGGACATATGGGGCGACGACCTCTCCGTGAAGCAACTGAAATAGAGCGGACGACCGGGCTTGAACCGGCAATCCCCACCATGGCAAGGTGGTGCGCTACCATTGCGCCACGTCCGCACTAGCGGAGAAGGAGGGACTCGAACCCCCAAAGGATTTCTCCCACCTCGTTAGCACCGAGGCCGCTTACCAATTAGCGTACTTCTCCTAGAGCCCCCAGAAGGACTTGAACCTTCAACCTGCCGTTTACGAAACGGCTGCTCTGCCAGTTGAGCTACAAGGGCAAGCTGGGAAGGCAGGACTCGAACCTGCGACTAGGCGATTAACAGTCGCCTGCTCTACCAACTGAGCTACTACCCAATGTAGTGGACCATCCGAGAATCGAACTCGGGACTCCTGCTTGCAAGGCAGGTGTTTTTCCAACTGAACTAACAGCCCGTTAGTCGGCGTACCAGGACTTGAACCTGGACCCCACGGATTAAAGGTCCGTTGCGCTATCCATTTGCGCCACACGCCGATATGTCTTCGTGCCAAGTCCCGGAGTCGAACCGGGTTTCTGGGATTTTCAGTCCCGTCCTTTCCCACGATAGGATGCCTTGGCATATACGAAAAATCCCCCGCTTGTTCCAGCGGGGGGTATCTCGTTAAGCACTTGGAAAAACTCTACCACCGCTGTATATGCGCAAAACCGCCCACGAAATTGGCCGTGGCACGGAAGAAGTTTTTGGTTGCGCTTGTCTTCAGCATAGTGAATTTTTCCTTTTCGCAACTAAATATATAATATAAACAGCGTTCCGTCAAGAGGAAAAATGAACTTTTTAACCCTGCAGCTTGGAAAACAGGGTAAGCACGGTAATGGACTTGGGATTGTAGCAAGCCCTAATCGTCTTTACGGCTTCCTTGATAGTCTGCCCTCTACTGATAGTATCATCGACAATAAGGACATCGTGATCCGTTATCTTGGTGGCGTCCTCGGCAATGAGGTCATCATTGTTCTTCAAGGTCTTGTCAAGAACATTGCGCATCTTGCTATCATCAATCAAGTGCCTCGTGAACACGCCGTCACGCTCACGGTCCATACGTTCCAAGTACACATAGAGTTGCCTGCGGGCATTAAGGAAGTCGTCCCTGTATACCTTCTTAAAACGGGAGTCCTTCTCGTTAATCATTTCCCGGATATCCCCGGTAGAAAGTTTCAGCAGTACGCCCTGGATATACTCGATATCGGGTTTCTTTGAAATGATTGTATTCACGATGTAATCGTTCAGCTTGTTGCTGGTAGGGGCAATAACGGTGACATCGTAGGAATGCTCCTTCAGGAACTTGTCCGCGATAAGGCTGAACTGCTTCTCGATGCACTTGCGGTCCCACTCAGAACGGAATCTCCAGTGCTTTTCACCCTTCAAAGCATAAATCAATGGGTTACCGTCGCTATCGTCGATTCGGTTACGTGTAAAGATAGACCACACCTCTACGCCGGGAATAAATGTAGTATCCACCGTAGGATTGGATTCCACGGAAGTGTCTACATTGTCCTGATGCTTAGCATTGTACGAGACAATGTTGCGCATGTGGTCGATGTCTATTCCTTCCGCGACAACGCTCTCGTTAGTGTGAACTGTAATCTTCATAATAACCTCGTTTTATTATCTAAATATAATAAAAATTATTCAATATAGGAGTCGTAGACCACGATGGTGTTATCTCTAAAGTCCACGATAAGTTCCTTATCGTAGCGCAGGCAGAGTTCCTGCAAATCCTCAAGAGTAGAAATATCCACATATTCAGGATCTTTCATATAATAGTCCGAGGCCTTCCTTAGTTTGAACTGCATCTTATTTCTCCTAGTTTGAAAGAATGTAGAGCAGGGCGGTGCCGCAGAGGAGCGCCCCAACAAAGGCGAGGTCTATCGCAAGGTCTATGAGGGCTCGGATCATGTGTCCTCCAGTTTCTTGATGGCCGCCACGAGGTCATCGAAGTCCTTGTCGCTGAATGTCTCGTACGGAACGGACTTATTGCTCTTGATAGCTCCGGCCTCGGCCACGTACAGGTCGGTACATATGCCGAGGACACTGGATACAGAATATGTCCCGACCTTACCTTCATAAGTCGTGCTAGAGCCAAGTACACCCGGTCCATATTTGAACAAGGATTCGCCGAATACCTGCACGAGTTCGTCATAGACCTTCTCGGGCGTCCAGGCCTTTGAATACTGCAGGGTGACCTCGTGGAACCGGCTATCCGTCCACTTGCGCAGCCCCACACATTCCTTGGATGCGGGCAGGTTTTCCGTCCCCTTATCATAGGAATAGGTGTTCACGACCCGGCCATCGGACATGAGCAGTTCCCCGAGCTTCACCGTGAAATAGGATACTTCCAGGTTGTTGAGCCTTCTATCGTTCATCATTTCCGTTTCCTCGCAGTTCGTACCAGCCTTACCTTCAGGGGCTTCTTTTCAAACTTATCCAGGTCGGAACGAAGTTCATCCACATACTCCCTTGCCACGGACAAGATGCCATCGGTGGCCTCTCGGGACGTAATGGCGGAGAACTTGACCGCTGTGCCGTGCAGGCCATCCGCCGTAAATCCCTTCTCTACTAGCCCCGTGGGGAGCAGGGACACGCGGGTAAGTTCCCGCTCCCCGATCCGGTTCTTCTTTCCGAGGCGCAGGCACCTGAGCGTATCCCCCTCGGCGGAGAGGGCGAGGTAGTAGTCGAGGCCGATGCCGTTGTTGGACACGTATATGCGTCCGGGCAGCCTGGACACGAACCTGCTGTCCTTCGGCATGGACAGCGTGTCGTTGCACGCCGTGAGCATGCGGTGGCAGGCCTCGCGGAGGGACTCCAGCGAGGTAGGCTTCCACTTGCTGAACTTGCCGAGCATATCTCGGATATTTTCGGGTATCGGGGTCTTTGTCATTCCATTATCCACTTGATGAACGTGATGATGGCCGCGGAGAATCCTATCCCGCAGAACAGGCCGATGAAGTACATAAGTAGTCTCTCTTTCATTGTTCGATGAGTTCCTTTATGAGTCTAGCCAGTTCCAGCGTGTCCACGGTCTTGTCATAGATGACCACCTGGTTGAAGCCATCCGTGCCGATGGGGAAATCCTGCGAGGACAGCGTAGAGAGCCCGTATCGGGACTCTATCTCGGCGTAGACCTTCGGCAGGATGCCGGTGCAGAAATCGGAATTGTAGACGCCCGTGAGGGAAACCCACGTGTGTCCGTCGCGGTCGATGGACGTGTGGATCTCGCCGGAGCAGGCGGGACAGGTGTAAGTGCGTTTATGGTTGTTCGGCATAGTGCTATCCTCTGTGGTTATCTTGTGCCTACAATATAACTAATTTTCCAAGAAAGTTACATGGCGTAAGAAACAAATAAGTTATTTCCACTCGATGACGAGCTTTTCCGTGCCGTCCTGACGGATGGCGATGCGCGTGTGGTGCATTATCTCTCTCGTGGCGTAGGCCACGGCATCCTTGAGGTCGAAGAAACGGTGCTCGCGCCCGTCCGTGGTCACGATGAACAGGTGCGGGCTATCCATTGTCGCCCCCGTACTTGGCGAGGTTCTCTACGTACTGAAGGATGTAGCACACGGACACGAAGCACTTGTCCGGCTTGGTGGATGCGGACACGATGCCGCCAATCTCCTCGGAATCCAGCCCCCACTCGTTACGCTCTGCCGAGGCAGAGATGACATCGTACCAGGACTCCGGCGTATCGCGGTCTGCATCGGGCAGGGAATCCGCATCGAACTCGCCGGGGCTGAAACGGGCATCCAGGGCCTCCTGTAGGTTCTGCCGGAGCAGTTCCCCGTCTACCTCCTTGTCCCAGTACCATCGCGGGGCGGACTCTATCTTCTCGCTCCAATAGAAGAAGTCGGGGTTGCGGCCAACGAAGAACGTGAAGGGATCACGGATGTTCTTGGCGAACACGTAGGTGCCGTAGTCGCCGTCCACGGTTGCGCTCCTCGGGGTAACGGTAACGCGCACGCAGTCCACGGGAGTATTCCCGCAGAACGTAGGCTCGCCCCAGTTGACGTGCGCCACGAGCACCGGCATACCCGCCACGTTGCCCCGCTCGAGAGACACGGTGGGAGCCATGCCCCGCAATGCGGTCACGACTTGCAGAGAGTCATCAATTAGTTTCTTTCCGTCCAAGGTCATCTTCCTTCTCCATTATCGAATCAATTATAGTCCATCCGTTGCAGCGCAATAACCAGTCCCCGTTGCGGACGGACACGCCATCGAAGGTGGCCGTCACCGGCACCATTACGGGGGTTCCATCCTTGTGGAACTGGGGCTTCCCGTCCACCTTTAACTGCTCGTCGGGGATTCCGCATACGATGCAGGTGTCGCCGTAGCGTGCCGGCAGGTGGGGTATCTCTTCGAGAGTCCGCTGCCCGAAAAAAGTATCGGAACTGTAGAAGTGGTCGCGCACGTAGTGGCGCACGTCCGATTTAGTTAGGTCCGTTATCGTTGTCATTCCTTCGCTCCTTCCGCATAGTTGCGGCACATCTGCTCTACTCGCACCCAGGTCTGGATGGACTTGTTGTTCAGGCCGGAAAGTTTCCCGTACTCGTCTATTATCCCGTGCGCCAGGTTCGCCTTCTCGGACCACTGGGCGCAGGTCTTCGTCCCGACCGCCCCGAAGGCCTCGATAATTCCGTTCTCCTTGCCCTTGAAGTAGGCGTCCTCGACCAGTTCCGTCTGCTTATTGAGCCGGTTGCGGAGGCCCTCTATCTGCTTCTTAAGTGCCGCTATCTCCGCGTCCACGTCTTCCTTGAGGCAGACCATAACTGCCCCGTTGTTGAGCATGTTGGGAAAGAAGGGCGTATCCCCTTGTCTTCGTGTTCGTATCATGTTACCTCAACTCATTGGTATAGTTCAAAGCGTATTTTGTGCATACCTTCTCCACCTTCTCCCAAATACGGATCCACTCGCCCTGGGTACGCAGTATCCCCTTGACCTCGGGTGCGTCCTTGAGGATGCCGGGGATGCGCCCCTCGATGTTGGCGGAGATGAAGGCGCAGGCGTTGCGCACCGTCCAAAACCGAACCTGCGTGTGTGCGTTGCGGGCACGGGAGCGCCAGAGTTCGCGCAGGTACCGGCGGCAGTCCATGCCGAGGTCGGTGCATACGGCGTAGTTGGACGCCTGTATGTCCTCTATGCACCGCTTGAGCCTCTCTATCTCTGCAACGTAATCCATCACTTTACCAGCATCTTGCGGATGTACTCGTGCGTTTCCTTGTCCTTGATGTCGAAGAGTTCGTAAGACATTGTGCTATCCTCTTAATTAAATGTGTACCCCAAATATAACTAATCTTCCACGAGAAAGCACTAATGTAAGAAACAAATAATAAAAGACGGAGCCCCGGAGGACTCCGCCCGCCCCATTCCGACCTTAACCCCAGCGCCGAAATGGGACTAACTCCACACCAAATCTCTCCAACATTAGAATGCCTAAAATAACGAAAAAACGGAAACAGAGCCAGTTATTTCACGCTATCTCCGTCATTCTCTCCGCCATTACAGGTGGTCCATGTAGTCCGACATAGCGTCCACGAGTTCCGGCACGCTGCCGAAACGAGAGCCGCTGAGGGATACATACGGAACCCCGTCTTTGTTGTTCCATCCGACGTTGAGGAAGAACGTCTTGACCTTATCCGCCCCCTGCTTGATAGCCACCGGGTCGTTGGGCACCGTAAGGCGGTACTTCCTGAACACGACGTCGCCGCCGTCAACGTATCCATGGGACACGTCCTTCAATTCCACCTTGCGGTACTTGCGGGCGAAGTCCTCGAGGTCGCCAATACCGGACTTGGCGTCAAGGCGCATCTCGTCAGCCATGGACGTCGGTACCTTGTAGCGATCCAGGGGTTTAAGTCCAACGGAATCCTCGTTCTTAGCGAGGGACTCCAATTTCTTTGCCATTGAGCATTCGAACTTCTTCATGAGTTTCTTTCCTTTATTTGTTAAGGGGCAGATTCTAGACCCCGCCCTCGGAGATATCCAGCTCGAGCACGGGGTTCACGTACATGTCCTTGAGGTCGTCCTGCACGTTGAAGTCCCACAGGTTGAACTGCCCGTCCTTGTCCAGGACTATCGTGTACTCCGCGTCCGACGGGCCGTCCTTGCGAACGAGCACTATCGTCTTGTCCTCCCACACGCCCCACTTGGACAGCGGGAGCACGAACGGGTCGAAGTCGGTGTCCTCGCCCGAGTCCTTCCGCACCAGCTTGCAGGTCAGCTTGGCCGCGAGCGTGCCGTTGCCGTTTACGCTGGCCGTGTTGTTGGAGATGCAGGCCCGCTTGATGGAGAGGCGGTCGCCCTTAATCCACACCTGCTCCCCGGTCTTGCCGGTGTCGATGAGGGCGAGGGTCTTGTCGGCGGCGCCCACGGTGAAGGTGGCGTCTGCGTGCTCGGACGTGAGCTGGTAGGATGCGCCGGTGTCGGCTGATACGATATATCTGTACATGTCAATTCCTCGGAACAGGGGTATTTTGCCCCCTTGTTATTCCAAATATATATTATTTGGGGCGCAACCGAGAGGGATTTTGCCAAAAACCTATATTTTGGGTACGGAAATAATGCCATTTAGCACCACAGGCTATTGACTTCGACCGAAAAATAAGGTATCTTTAAAGGGTACATAGGATTGTCCTGCTCATTAGCAAATACGCAAGGACAACCCACTAATTCGGTTCGTAACGAGAACAAGTTTGCTGATGAGCGATTCCCCCGGCTGCCTTTTCTTGTTACGAGCCGGGGGAATTTGCTTTTTGTATGATAACAAGAGAATTACAACTACGACATAAGCGCGAGGCACAGCGCCCGCCAAGCAGGTACAACGACTACACCGTCCCGTGGAACGACGGGCGCACAATGGCCGAACTGGGCTTCAAGGAACGTTACCGCCACCGCGAGTTCCACATGCCGTGGTTCCGTATGCGACGCGACTCACTCAACAACCGAGTACTCTATGCATACTGGATCCTCGAACACTCCCACAAGCCCGTGGACGGCCTCATAGCCCCAACTCCCCTGGCCACCGACCAGGCCGGCCTAGCAGACCTCTTCGGCTGCTCCGAGGACAGCGTCCACGAAACCACGCGCCGCACCATCTACTGGTTCCTCCAGGCGGAGTTCCTCGTCCTCGCCAACAACGGCTTCTACTCGTACCTCGGTGGCGTCTGCAAAACCTACTACGTGAACCGCGCCATGATAAAGGCTTGGATAGCCACCCTACGCGAGGAGGGCAAGCTCCCCAAGGGCTGCAAGTACATCAAGGCCTCATGGTCGGAGAAGAACATGGCGCGTGTCGCAGCAAAGGTGGAGCGCCTAGCCAAGAAGAGCAAAACCATCCGTACGTGGAAGGCACGCATCGACGACTGCGCCTCCAAGTCCGGCCCCTTGTCCATCGGCCTCGTCCCTCCCTCCTACCTATCTCCCGCGGAAGCCCGCGCCTACATCAACCACGCCATACTCTCCCGCTCCAACGCCTACCTCTCCCTACAACCCTCTCTTGCTACGTACCATAACCTACTTATGCAGGTACAGAGTACCCGTACCAACCCGTTACCCACACCACCACGCACCTCCACCATTATTGCTACAGTTGGAAACGCGGAAATTGCCGAAAACTGCCAAAATTCCCACAAATCCCGCTATATCGGGAGATCCGTAGACCACAAAAACTGGGAAATAGACATGCTCCAGACCCGGTGCAACTTCAAGGTAAAGACCGCGTGCAATGCAAAGATAACTTCGGTATCGTTCCGTGCCTACTCCAAGATAGGGCTACTGAGCAGCCATGACAAGACGGATCATGGGAAGTGGATAACGTCCTATCGCAAGCGCCTGCTGGACGAGATGTTCGGGGAAGGCAACTACGCCCGCGTGGACCGCAGCGCCTCCATCCACCACCTTACGATGTGCCTGCATAGCGGCTACTACGAGAGGAACGGGGAGCGCAACCTCTATGCGGACCTGTACCGCAGGATGTACGGGAAGCCACTCGTACCCGGCGACAGGGGCGATTTCAAGGCCCTCATGAACCGATTCTACTTCACGAGGTCGGACAGGCTCTTCGCCTCCCAGCTCATCCGCTCCTCCCACGAATACCACGCGAAGGACAAGGACTTCCTGCTGGACTTCTACCGGCGGGCGAGGTCGGCCTACGTGGACATGGTTGGACCTCGCCTCAAGGACGACATCTTCCAGTTCGAGAGCCTGCTGATGGTGGAAACGCAGATCTACCTGCTCGAGAAGTACCACCTGCGCAGCGCCAACGTCTACGACGAACTCGTGATAGAGAATAGGGAGTGGCGCTCCCGCAGGCGTTATACGGATGCAGAACTGAAGGACTTGATGGAGGAGGCGTCGGAAGCGGTGTTCCCGAAGGTGCTGGAACTGTTCCACAAGGGTACGAGGATAGACCTCGCCGCCTAGTCTGCGTACCGGACGCCCTCATGGATCAATTCCACGTGGACGGGGACGGGATGATACGCCTCGTGGACGAAGACGCCTACCTAAAGAAAATAACGAGAATGATGCGTAAGGAAATTAAGGCCAGGGGCGACTCCGCGCCAAGGCCGCATAAGGCGGTGGGACTCCGCCGGTTCTTTTCTGGATCCCGCTAGAGCTGTGTCTTCATCTGCGTGGGCACGTGCATGCCCTGGAGGGGGCATAGCGTGTTGCAGTTCAGCGCAAAGCCCATTGCGTCGCCTATATTCACGAAATCCCCGGTAAGGGTCAGTACGCCCGCCGTGGTGACGCTGGTGCCGAGCGCGGTGTGTTCCAGCTTGAAGTTCCCGTCGCCGCCCGTGAACTCGAAGGACGTCCCGTCCTTGCGCCCCTTGAGGATGTTCTTGCCCAGCCGGACGTAGAACTCCTGGTCCGTGTCCGTGCCGGCGAGTTCGGACGCGAGCCCGAGGACGTACGCCTCGCAGAGCGAGCGGACTTCCACGATGACCTCGTCGTCCACCTCGTAGGAGTAGGACTGGGAGAGGAGGGGCTTAGCCCAGAAGTCGAGGGCGATTTCCTTCTTTGCGTTGAGTACGCAGTGCACCTTGAGGGGCGAGCCCGCCTCGGACACCTTGCAGCGCAGGGTGTAGGTGCGGGGTGCGAGGGCGCGGCGGAGCGCCGATGTGCCTAGGTCGAAGTTCATGCAATAAATATAGGTTATTCCCTAGATTTGTGCAACATCAGGCGGAAGCCATCTCTTTCCTGCGGGAAATGAGGTACTTGTCCAGGGCCTCGTCCAGTTCCTTGCGTTGCGGGTCGGGATCGGGCACCGCGAGCCACTTGAGCAGGAATTCGTAGTAGAACTTGTCCAGTGCGTCGATATAGATGGCCTGATTTCGTTTCAAGTCCATGTTGTAGTAGAAGGCGTGGGGAATTTCCTCGCTGTTGTAGACACGGTGGAGCACGGCGGGGATGTTTTCCTTGTCCTCGCAGAAATGCACGCCGTGCTCGTCTTCCACGAGTGCCTCTTGCAGGGCTTCGTACTTGTCCCCGCTCTTCATCCTGGGCCGTTTCAACGGTTTCACGATGCCGAAAATCTCGTTCTTCCAGTGGTGGTCCAGTTCGGCAGAGTTGTACACCAGGAGGTAGGAACAATGGCAGAAAAGGCTCTCCGCAACGAATCCCGCCTTGAGGGTGAAGATGCTGATACGCTCGGCCTGCTCGTTTATGATTATTCTCATGGCTTCCTCGGCAATTCTAGATAGTCCGGCATAGGCAGGTCTATTGGAAGCGCCTTGCCCTTCAGCCTACCCTCAACCGTGTCCTTCTCGCCCACGGCGCAGATCTCGTTGTTGTACTGAATGATGCCCCATTCCCAGTTAGAGTACTCGCGGGACGTGTCCCTGCGGTCGATATGCTCGGAAGGGGCGTTCAGCAGGGCAACGAGGTTCCGTTTCTCCTTGGAGTTCAGGAACCACCGGTCCTTGCCGTAAGTAGTATGCGTTATGTATTCCGGCCCGTTGAACGATACCCGGTTCATCGCCGTAGCAGAACCTTGGGATATATCGTTGTAGACCTTGAAGTACGGGTTGCCGATATGGTGCTCGTCTGCGTTGACCTGTATGAGTATGTGCATACGGGCGCTACGTGCTATCGTAGCCATCTCGTTCATGGGGAGCAGTTTCTCGCGTATTTTAATCTTCAGGGGCATAGTTAAACCATTTCCTTCCTGCGGGCTATGAGATACTTGTCTATAGCCACATAGAGCGGTTCCCTCGGGGGATCCGTATCAGGAACGGCTATCCACGGAATAAGGAAATTGTAATAGAATTTATCAATAGCATCAAAGTATATGTCTTGATTATGGGGTAGCGTCATATCAAAGTCAAACGGGTGGGGATTGTCCTCGCTATTGTATATTTTAGAGAAAACCTTATCGACCTCTTCCTTGTCCTCGCAGAAATGCTTTCCATGGCACATTTCTACAAGAGCAATCTCGGTATATTCCGCCTTATCACCACTTTTAACTTTAGGTATCTTTATCTTCTTCACAAATCCATAGAGTTCCTTCTTCCAGTGGTTATCCGTCTGGGGCATATCATAGACGAGGAAATAGGAGCAGTGGCAGAATATCTCTTCCTCAAGATTACAAGCGAAAGGAATATATTCGTATCTTCCCGCAGCCTGCTCGTTTATAGTTATTTTGAATCTAGGCATAAATGGCCTCCTATTTCGTGAGTTCCTTTAGTTTTCCCGATAATTCCTGCAGTTCCTGTTCCGTGGCAGGCCTACCCCCGCGAATCAGAATGGGCACGAAGTCATCGTAGTCGATGCGCTCGTCAGCCACTAGCTGTAGCGCCTCGCGGTTGTTCTTCACGAAATTGCGGATTTCCCCGATTTCCGAGTTCGTGATCTGGTCGGAGGCCTCCGGCGGGTGCTTGCCCGTAATAGCCTCGCCGTTGAAGTCCATCGTCGCCATGCTTGCGTGGGAGCGGGTGTTCGGGGAGGAGGTACGGGATAGCTCGAACTTGATACGGGGTGCGTGCTTGCCACGGATGTAGCTGCCCGAGTCGTCGATATATAGCACCACGGGCAGGCCGGACTTCTTGGGGCGCAAGGTAGCCATCTCCATGAGGGCGTCTTCGGAGAGATTCTTTTCATGTACGGTAATCTTGATAGGCATAATCTAACTCCTATTTTCTTACACGAAATATACATTTTGTAAGAACAAAAGGAAACTTACTTTTTTCTTATATTTATACCTGCCAACTCCAAGTACTTCAGCACGTTCCTGCGCATGTCCAGCTCCCGCTCGGCGAATCCCCGCATCGTAGCCCCGTCCATTGGCCGGTACTTCCGCAACTCCTCTACAAGACCATCTACCGTGTCTATCCTCGGGTATCCTCTCCCCGTGAAGTTCGTGCGGGCGTAATCGTGCCAGCGTTCAGCCGTCACGTACCCGCAACCCGTATACGGGTTCAGCGGGCGATTGTCCCACGAGACGCAGGCCCTGCCGCACGCCATGGCATCGTAGAGCGATCGTCCTATGCCCACCACCAGGTCGGCGCCGTTGATTAGGTCCTCGATGTGCCACACGCGGGATCCGACCTCCTTCGGCACGGACTTGAACGCCCATCCGAGGGTCTCGCACGCCTCCCGCAGCAGGGCGTCGTCGCCCTGGCATATGGAGAGCACCACGGGTGTCTCCCGCAGGGGGTTCCGGCAGGAGTACCGCTCGAGGTCTATCCCGTTGCGTATGAGCTCGGAGGACACGCCACGGGTCTTCAAAAAGTCCCGGATCTCCTCGGATATGGACACGTATGCCCGCACCCCCGGTACGGGGTACTCCAGCGTAGTGTATGCGCTGTGGCAGGTCTGCACCACGGGACAAATACCCAGGAAGTGCTTTCCCGTCTGCTGGTTGGCGAAGCATGCTCGGAGCGGTGTACCGTCCATATAGGGCTTTACTCCTATCTCTCGTAGATATTTCTCGGTAACTCCGGTGCCGTCCATGTCGGGAGCGTAGTAGTATACGTCGTAGCCGAGTTCCTTGAGCGCCCTGCACATGGCCCAGTTGAACGTGTCGGTACCCCCTATCCACCTGTACGTCCCGTTGGCCACGCAGATGGCGTTGCTGTCCTCGAGATACAGGTCCTGGAAGCGGTGCATGTACCACGGGAGCGCCTTCCTGCGGTACATCTGGTATGCGGGGCACTTGAGGAAGCTGTCGGGGGTGTTGAGCGTGTACACGTCCTTCTTGAGCGCCACCATGCTCAGGAACATCTCCACCGTATACGGGTCGTTGACCCAGAGCCTAGTATTCCTTACGGAGTAGTCCCCCATGCCGCACGCCTCGAGGCAGTCCCGGATATAGTCTCCCGAGAAGGCCTGGAAGCTGCCGCAGTAGTGGAACACCTGGTTGCCCTTGCAGAGCTGCGACCATGACTTGTCGCGGTTCCGGTACGATGCGTTCATCCCGAGGTGCAGGAGGGGGCCTACCGCCTTGACGTCGGGCGGTGCCTCGAACAGGGCGACGTACATGAGGTAGCCCCAGTAGAGCAGGTCGAGGTCGGTGCTGTTGTGTAGCACCCTACCGTCGATTCCGAGGGAGGGGTCCGCCATGCGGGATGCCCCCTTGAAGTGGGTGTAGTAGACGAACTTGCCCGAGGATACGGCGTACTCGACGCACTCCCTGAACGTGTCGTGCTCCCACGAGCGCTTCGGTTTTACTACCTGGAAGTCGAGCGTGGCCGTACCATCGGACAGGATTTCCTTGGCCTGCTCCATGGCGCGGGACAGCCCGTGTTCCGAGGCGCAGCGTACGTGGATTGTCGCTACGCGGTGCGGCACGTCAAAGCGCCGGAGCATGTTCAGGTGGAAAATCTCGCAACGGGAGAGGCGGTCTTCGGTGCGGTCGCGGTAGAACCAGTGTATGAACAGTTCGCCCCTCGGAGTACCGCTATAGGGTGCCCGGTAGTCGTGTAGCGTGGTGAGGCGTCCAAGCAGGTCCTTGTCTACGGATGTCAAGTGGGTAGCGCTGAGCTTGCGAGCCCGGAGCTCTCGCACTCGCTGCAGTACCTGCGCACGTGTAGACATGCGCTATTTTTCCTTGGAAACGATGATGGACTCCCCATCCTCGAGGGGGATACCGCC
>Ga0310690_10003386_pt1 | contig 24014 bp, 17 predicted proteins | sample AusTroGonzalo_MG_2_FD_207661 | JGI IMG/M metagenome (GOLD analysis project Ga0310690, IMG submission 207661) | Bovine rumen microbial communities from tropical cattle in Woodstock, Queensland, Australia - Gonzalo_04 (v2) (version 2) | ecosystem: Host-associated > Mammals > Digestive system >... | reverse complement strand
CCCCCTGCTCCTTATCTCTTGCCCCTTGCTCCTTGCCCCCTGCCCCTTATATCTCTGATATGGCCGACCAGATACGTCTGCTTCAGGCCCGCGGCCTTGACCTCAGCGAGATAGCCATCCTTGTCCGCACAAACCTGATGGCGCAACAGCTTATCGAAGACTTCAGTCAATACGCCCCGGACATCCAGCTCGTCAGCGACGAAGCCTTCCTGCTGGAGGCATCCACCAGCCTGCAGATGATTGTGGCAGCCTTGCGGATGCTCATCGACAAGGACAGGAGCGACAGCATCTCCGAGAAGTACCTGATGCTGCATTACCTACGCGATGTCCTCGGGCAGAGGGATGCTACCATCCAAAAAGTTGCTCAACAGGAGCCCAACGAAGTCTTGCCCGAAGCCTTCACAGAGCACAGGGAGGAACTGCTGCAACTGCCCCTCTACCTCCTGGCCGAAAGGCTGTGGCGCATCTTCTCGCTCGAAAGGATTGAGGGCGAGGATGTCTTTGTGCTCACCTTCTTCGACGAGTTGCAGAAGCATCTGCGCTCTGCTGCAGCCCCCGACATACAGACTTTCCTCACGGCATGGGACGAGAAGGTGGGAAAGTGCTCCGTGCCAGGGGCATCGGTGGCAGGTGTCCGCATCCTGACCATCCACAAGTCGAAGGGACTGGAGTTCCACACCGTCCTGCTGCCCTTCAGCCATTGGCAGATAGAGAGCGACAGGCAAGGCGACATCCTTTGGTGCGAGACAGACAAGCAGCCCTATAATGAGCTTGGAGCCCTGCCCATATCTACCTACTCAAGGGACGTGAGGTCTTCCGTTTTTGCCTCGAATTATGAGGAAGAGCATCTGGAACGTCGGGTTGACGCGCTCAATACGCTCTATGTTGCCTTCACGCGTGCCACAGCCAATCTCTACGTCTGGGGCAAGACGAAGCCTGCAGACAAGATAAAGAACATCAGCACAGCTGCCGAACTTATTTACCTTACGCTTAGCAAAGAAGAGAATGATAAGGAGGAAGAGAGCTTCACTTTTGAAGTAGGAAGCCCCCTCCCCGCTCCCCCTTTTGGGGAGGGCTCTTCCCGAAAGTACGCATCTGAGGCACTCCCCCAAAGGGGGAGCGGGGAGGGGGCAAACCGCCTCTCCATCGACCATCGCATGGAAGATGCCGTTGATGTGAAGGTCGTTACGAGGAATCCAATGCTCTACTTCCTCCAAAGCAATCAGGCACAGGAGTATCTGGGACAAATAAATGAGGAGCAAGGAGCAAGGAGCGAGGAGCAAGAGAATACCGGCAACCCCGACAATTCTCCTGCCTCTTGCCCCTTGCCCCCTGCTCCAACGCTCTCCCAAAGAGAAGTCGGCAAGCGGATGCATGAGGTACTTAGCCGCATCGAGGATGTCAGTCAGCTTGACGAAGTCCTTTTGAAGGCTCGCGAGGAAGGCATCATTGGTGAAGGTGAGGAATGGGAAGCTATCACCAATCGCATCAAGGAGGGCTTCCGCAATCCGCTGGTTGCCTCTTGGTTCCAGGCAGAGAACATCGTCTATAATGAATGTAGTATTGCCAGCATAAACAAGGAGGGACAGCCTGAAGTCCTGCGACCTGACAGAGTCGTGATGAAGGGTAACAGCATTACAGTCATCGACTATAAGTTTGGTCACCCCAGCCGTCACTACTACGACCAAGTAAAGAGTTACATGTCACTCATGAAGCAAATGTATCCCGAGCATGAGGTGAAAGGCTACCTCTGGTACGTCATGGGGAAGGGAACGGTTATAGTTCATGGTTCATAGTTTAGAGTTCACAGTTGAGATATGAAGAGTTTCCTTAATATCATAGCAGCCGACATGCTCTCGCACTTCTCCCACGATATGCGGGATGTCGTGGTTGTCTTCCCCGGGAAACGTGCCGGCATGTTCCTGAGCCGCGAGCTTGCCCTGCTGAGCGACAAACCTGTTTGGGCTCCGCAGTACTGCATGATGAGTGACCTCTTCCAAAGCCTCACTCCCATACAGATAGTTGACCAGCTGGAATGTATCTGCCAACTCCATCGCGTCATGCAGGAGGTACTTGGCCAAGACTATACCGAGACGCTTGACGAGTTCTGGAGCTGGGGCGAGGTACTGATGACGGACTTTGACGACATCGACAAGCATCTTGCCAACGCCAAAGCCATTTTTACCAATATCGCTGACCAGGAACGTCTCAAGAACATCGACTATCTTGACGACAATCAACGCGATACGCTGGAACGCTTCTTCGGTCATTTCTCCTTGAAGAATAGCACCTTGCTGCAAGAGAAGTTCCTGAAGACATGGGACCACATGTTCGAGGTTTACACGAGGCTTCGTGAAACCTTGCTCTCGGAAGGCAAGCTTTGGGAAGGAGCACTTTATCGCTACGTCATTGAGCAAATGCAGGCAGACGAAAGCCTTGTCCAGAAGCTTCTTGAAGGCAAGCGGGCTATCGTCTTTGCAGGCTTCAACGTGCTGAACGACGTGGAGCATACCCTGATGAGGCACGTCCAAAGTGAAGGTAAGGCACGCTTCTATTGGGACTACGACGTCTTCTATTGTAATCAGGAAACCGACTATGAGGCTGGCTACTTTATGAAGCAGAACCTGCGCGACTTCCCTAATGCCATCACCAATCCCGAGCTTTTTGACAACCTTCGCCACCTTAAGGACGTGACCTTTATTGCCTGCACCACAGACAACGCAGCAGCAAAATATGTCAACACGTATGTAAATGAAGAATTAAGAATGAAGAGTGAAGAATTTCCTACCGGACTGAAGGACAATTCAAAAGACATTATGGCGGTAGCAAATTCTTCATTCTTCACTCTTCATTCTTCACTCTCCGTCGTTCTTTGCAACGAAGCTTTGATGCAGCCTGTCCTTCATGCCATCCCAAAGGAAGCAAATGAGATAAACGTGACGATGGGCTTCCCTGTTGCCGATACACCTGTTTATGGCATCATCATGTCGTTGCTCAAGATGCAGATAGAGGGCTACGATGCTGCCCGAAAGCGTTTCCGTTATCCCTTCGTGCAAACCTTAAAGCGGCAGCCGCTCTTTGACTTGCTCAACGAGGAGGAGTGTTTCACCTATTGTGGCGAGAGTACCGAGGAGCTGCTCGACTATTTGCTCAAGCTCCTTCGGCAGATTGCCCTTCATTATGCCAAGATAGAAGAGCCAAATATCTTTGAGCAACTTTATAGCGAAACAGTCTTCCGTATGGACAGGATGCTGTGCCTGCTACGTAACCAACTTTCAGTTTTTAACTTTCAACCTTCAACTCATACCCTTCGCCGCCTCCTTCGCCAGATGATGGTGAGCACCAAGATTCCTTTCCATAGCGAACCTGACCGAGGAATGCAGATGATGGGAATGCTTGAGACACGTTGCCTCGACTATGAGCACATACTCCTGCTTTCCGTAGAGGAAGGCAATCTGCCGCGAAGCACTCATGCCAATTCGTTCATCCCCGAAAGCCTCCGCGAAGCTTTCGGTATGACTACACAAAGGCATCGGATAGCTGTCTATGCCTACTACTTCTATCGTCTCATCGGGCGTTGCAAGCATCTTACCTGCGTCTATAACGAGAGCACAAACGATGGCGTCCAACATGAAATGTCACGTTTCCTGCGGCAAATGCTTGCCGAGACAGACATCCCCATCTCCACTCGTTGGCTGAGAAGCGAGCCAAGCATAAGGGTGGCACAACCTCTTGAAGTAGAGAAGACATCGGACGTAATGGAACGCCTTCGCCAACGTTACGACCAGGGCTTGCCCAGTGGCGAGCACATCATGCTCAGCCCGTCTGCCATCAATACCTACATGGCTTGCCCCATGCAGTTCTACCTGAATAATGTCTTGCGCATCCGTCGCGAAGACGACCCCGAGGAAGGCATATCAGCAAATATCATCGGTACCATCTTCCACGATACTGCTGAGTTCTTCTACGAGTGGCTGCAAAAGCATTATGGCACAAACATCATAACAGCCGACATGCTTCACGAACCCAAAGTGCTCGGAAAGATGCTCGATGTCGCCTTCGATGTCTGCTGGTTCCATCCGGTAGAGGACTTTGACCGCCTGCCTGAGATGCGCCGCCGCTTCAAGACTCTCGACTCCTCCATAGGGGAAGGCTTGGAAGGGATTGCTTACAAGGGCTCCGTCCTCATAGCCCATGATGTCCTGCTGCGCTACCTGAAGGAACTCATCCGCTTCGATGCCCGCAACGCTCCCTTCCGTATCGTCGGTGCAGAGAAAGAGTGTTCCATAGAAGTCAAAGTCCATAATTCTAAATTAAAGATAGGTGGACGTATTGACCGCATCGACGAGACGGACAAACATCTGCGCATCATTGACTACAAGACAGGTTCCTACAAGCTGAAGGATAAGGTTAAGATGGAGAACGTGGTAAGTTTGGACAAGGAGCATGAGCCGTACTATCTGCAAACGTTCCTCTATGCTTTGGCAGAGATGGAGGAGCAAGGGGCAAGGAGCAAGGGGCAAGGGGCAAAGAGTCTGCCCATCCAGCCCATACTCTTCTTCCCGATTAAGGCAGCCGACCCCGACTACGACCCTTCGCTCAAGATAGACGGAAAGGTGCTCGATGACTTCGCAAACCAACATGCCGAAGCCTTCCGCGAGGGCTTGCAAAACATCCTCGAAGACATCTTTAACCCAGACAAACCCTTCACCTGCACCACTGACTCCAAAGTCTGCGAGTATTGCAAGCTTGGACTAATCTGCGGCAAAGCCCGCTCCTGACAAACGCTCTTAATAACGTATAACAATATAAAGCAACAACTAAAACTATTTAACTATGAATTACAAAACACATCTCTTTGCATTACTGTTTGTCCTTGGCATTGTGCAGGCAGTTGCACAGCCACTTTGCATCCCTGGCGTTAAGGAGCAGAAGCCTGCACAAGGCACCGTTGAGGTCTCGAAATTCGCAACCATCACTTACGATAATGCCTCGCTGCAATCTGTGGCCGATTACCTGAACAAGGCATGGGAGAACACTAACTCCACTTCTCTTCAGAAGAAAGGCACGGCGAATGCCATCTTCCTTTCGCTTCTTCCCCAAAAGGAGGCAAAGAAGGCCAAGCTTGGTGATGAAGGCTACCGCCTGACCATCGGCGAAAAGGGCATAACCATCCAAGCTGCTTCGATGCGCGGCGCTTTGTGGGGAGCGCAGACATTGATACAGATGAAGGAGACAAGCTTCATTAACTCTGGTGGCATCATACAAAGGCTCCTGCCTTGTGGCACCATTACCGACAAGCCCGACTATCCTATGCGTGGCATGATGCTCGATGTTGGCCGCAAGTTCTTCCCCATGAGCTATCTCTATTCGCTTGTGAACGTCATGTCGTATTATAAGATGAACACCCTTCAGCTGCACCTCAACGACAATGGCTTCAAGGACCAGTTCCACGATGATTGGAACGAGACGCAGGCAGCCTTCCGTATGGAGAGCGACGTGTTCCCTGACCTCACAGCTATTGATGGCTCTTACTCGAAGAAGGAGATGCGCGACTTCATCCGTTATGCAGAGACGATGGGCGTGGAGATTATTCCCGAGTTCGACGCGCCTGCCCATTGCCTTGCTTTCACGCACTTCCGCCCCTCACTTGGTAGCGAAGAGTTCGGAGCCGACCATCTCAACTTGCGCAATCCCGAAGTCATTCCCTTCCTCGACAGCCTCTATGCAGAGTATCTTGGCGGCCCTGACCCTGTCTTCCCAGGCCCTCGTTTCCATATCGGCACGGACGAGTACAGCAATAAAGACTCTGCCATCGTGGAGCGTTTCCGTGAGTTGATTGTTCACCTCTGCAATACCGTCAAGAGTTATGGCAAACAGCCCATGCTCTGGGGCTCGCTGACACATGCGAAGGGTGTGACGCCTGTTCCTTCCGATGGCGTGATGATGAGCATGTGGTACAATGGTTATGCCGACCCGAGAGAGATGCACAAGCAAGGCTTCCACATGATTTCCATTCCCGACGGCCTTGTGTATATCGTTCCTGCTGCGGGTTACTATTACGACTACCTCAACATAAAAAACCTTTATCAGCATTGGGAGCCGGCATATATTGGCAAAGAGCACTTCCAGCACCAAGACCCGCTCATCGATGGCGGTATGTTTGCCGTATGGAACGACATCATCAAGAACGGCATATCTGTAGGTGACGTTCACCATCGCGCCCTGCCTGCCATTCAGGTTATTGCCGAGAAATGTTGGCACGCAAAAGCCGACACTACCGATGTCGGTTGGGAGAAGTGGATGAACTTTGCCAGCCTGCTTAGCGATGGCCCTCTTGCCGACGAGATTGGTCGCAGAAGCATGGTCAACAACATTGACTTGAAGCCAAACACTACCATCTTCAGTCCTAAAGGCTCGCTCTTTCCCATTCATCAAATAGGCTATCCCTATACCGTCGAGTTCACTATCGAGTGGGCAGACGAGAAGCCCGGCACAACGCTTTGCACGAGCGAGCGCAGCACCTTCTACCTTTCCGACCCTGTGAAGGGAATGCTCGGCTTCAGTCGCGATGGCTACCTCTTCCAGTTCAAGTATCGCGGCAAGACAGGCAAGCGCGAGACCTTGCGACTGGAAGGCAACAATCAGGGCATCAGCCTCTTTGCCGACGGCAAGCTTATGGAGCGCCTCAACCCCGATGTTCAGTACAAGACAAACGGCAAGGGAACTTACAAGATTATGCGAACCCTCGTCTTCCCGTTGCAAAAGACAGGCACATTCCGTAGCAAGATTACTAATTTCAAAGCATATAGATAATGAAACGCACGATTATTCTTTCCGCGCTGCTCTTGACACTTTCAGCTTTAAGAGCTCAGCCCCTTTGCATTCCCAGCGTTCAGGAGATGAAGCAAGCGAAGGGTACGGTAGAGGCATCGGACTTCACGACTATCACCTACAACGATGCTTCGCTGCAATTCGTGGCCGTTTACTTGAGTAAAGCATGGGAAGCCCCAGCCCCCATCTTTCTCCCTCAAAGAGGAGGAAAGATGGTCTCTCCTCGGGAAGATTTAAAAGGCGCCACCATTTCCCTTTCCCTTCTCACTCAAAAGGAAGCTAAGAAGGCCAACCTTGGTGACGAAGGCTACCGCCTGACAATTAGCGAGAAAGGTATTACTGTCCAAGCCGCTTCGATGCGTGGCGCCTTGTGGGGAGCACAGACCTTGCTCCAGATGAAGGAAGCAAACACTCCCCCGAAGAGGGAGCAGGGAGGAGGCTTCCCTTGTGGCATTTATACTGACAAGCCCGACTATCCCATTCGCGGCTTCATGCTCGACTGCGGACGCAAGTTCTACCCGTTGAGCTACCTCTATTCGCTTGTCAACGTTATGTCGTACTACAAGTTGAATACCTTGCAGCTGCACCTCAACGACAATGGCTTCAAGGACCAATACAATAATAACTGGGACGATACCTACGCAGCCTTCCGTATGGAGAGCGACCTTTTCCCTGGCCTGACCGCCATTGACGGCAGCTACTCAAAGCAGGAAATGCGCGACTTCATTCGCTATGCCGAGACGATGGGTGTTGAGATTATTCCCGAGTTCGATGCACCTGCCCACAGCCTTGCCTTCACGCACTTCCGTCCCTCACTTGGTAGCGAGGAGTTCGGAGCCGACCATCTCAACCTGCGCAACCCCGAAGTCATTCCCTTCCTTGACAGCCTCTATGCCGAATACCTCGGCGGCCCTGACCCTGTCTTCCCTTGCCCGCGCTTCCACATCGGCACGGACGAGTACAGCAACAAGGACTCTGCCATTTGTGAACGCTTCCGCGAACTGATTGTCCACCTCTGCAATACTGTCAAGAGCTACGGCAAGCAACCCGTCTTCTGGGGCAGTTTGACACATGCGAAGGGCGTTACGCCTGTGCCTTCTGACGGCGTGCTGATGAGCCTTTGGTATAACGGCTATTCCGATCCCGTGGAGATGCACAAGCAGGGTTTCCACATGATTTCCATTCCCGACCGCTTCATCTACATCGTGCCTGCGGCTGGCTACTATAACGACTACCTCAACACCCGCTGGCTCTTCAAGAACTGGAAGCCGTCGCTCATCCGCGACAAACGCTTCCCGCACCAAGACCCGCTTATCGACGGCGGCATGTTTGCCCTTTGGAACGATTTCATTAAGAATGGCATATCAGTTGGTGATAGCCACGACCGCATTCTGCCCGGCATTCAGATTATAGCCGAGAAGTGTTGGAATGCCATGCGCGATAGCTCTGATGTAGCCTTTGCCGAGTGGCAGAAGCTGGCAAGGAAGCTCGAAGACGGTCCCCTCACCGACGAGATAGGCCGCAAGAGCTCAATTGAACTGAAAGAGCTGAAGCCGAAGGCATCGCTTTTTAATGAAGAACGAAGAACGAAGGATGAAGGATTCCCTACCGGACAGAAGTCCAACACAAGCAAAGCTACGGCGGCAGCAAAGTCTTCATTCTTCACTCTTCATTCTTCACTTATTCATCAAATCGGCTATCCTTATACCGTTTCCTTCACCATAAATTGGGCAGAGGAGAAGCCCGGAACAGTCCTTTGTACGAGCGAGCGCGGCACGTTCTATCTCTCCGACCCCGTTAAGGGGATGCTTGGCTTCAGTCGCGACGGCTATCTTTTCCAGTTCAAGTATCGCGGTAAGGCAGGCAAGCGCGAGACCTTGCGACTGGAAGGCGACAACCAAGGCATCTCGCTCTATGCCGACGGCAAGCTTGTGGAACGCCTCAAACCAGATGTCGGATACCGTACAGACGACAAGCACAGCACCTACAAAATCATGCGTACCCTTGTCTTCCCCTTGCAAGAGACAGGCGACTTCCGTAGCACGATAACAGACTTTAGTGCGAAAAGGAACGATAAGTAAGCAATAAGAGTGAGGAGCAACAAGCGCGAGTGCTTGCACATTCCTCTTCCTTATTTCATTCCTTCCTTAGGTCGTTTTGTCACGAGGCACGCCTAATTGCCCAACACGGCACGTTATGATGGTCAACATAACGTGCCGTGTTGGGGATAAGTACGTGGAGTGTTATTTGCTCTTCGCAGCTGCAATATAGCCGAGCGACTGGCGGCACATCTGCGTGACGTATTGCCAGTCCTTTGCCTGTACCTTCTCCTTCGGGAAAAGCTTGCTGCCCATACCGACGCAAAAGGCTCCTGCCTTAATCCAAGAGGTAAGATTCTCTTCGTCGGGCGAAACGCCGCCTGTTACCATGATTTTGCTCCAGGGACAGGGAGCCATCGTCCCCTTGACGAAAGCAGGACCATATACGTCGCCCGGGAAGACTTTCGTCAGGTCGCAACCCAGCTCTTGAGCCGTACCAATCTCGCTGACCGTTCCGCAACCGGGGCAATAGGGAACAAGGCGGCGGTTGCAGACGCGGGCAATCTCGGGATTGAGCAGGGGACCGACCACGAAGCAGGCTCCGAGCTGAATGTAGAGGGCTGCCGTCGGAGCATCAACAACAGAGCCTACGCCCATCGCCATTTCGGGACATTCCTCGGCCGCGAACTTGACGCACTCGGCAAAGACCTCGTGGGCAAAGTCGCCACGATTGGTGAACTCGAAGGCACGCACGCCTCCTTCGTAACAGGCCTTTATCACTTGCTTCGCAACTGCGGCATCGCTATGGTAGAAGACAGGTACCATACCCGTCTCTTGCATCTTTTGTAGAACTTGTACTTTATCGAAACGACTCATGAGACTATTTACGATTTAATCATTTACCATTTCTTCTTTCTAAAGGGAGGGGTTATCTCTCTACTCTTCCGTTGCCGTTGCCTGCCATGAGGCTTTCCACTTCGGAGAGCGAAACGACGTTGAAGTCACCCGGAATCGTGTGCTTAAGGGCACTTGCGGCTACCGCAAACTCCAAAGCCCTGTCCTGCGACATGCCGCTTGCGAGGCCGTGAATGATGCCGGCGCTGAAGCTGTCGCCTCCACCCACGCGGTCAACGATGGGCTTTATCTCGTAGCGGCGGCTTACGTAGAACTCCTTTCCGTCGTATATCATTGCCTTCCAGCCGTTTATCGACGCGCTGTAGCTCTCGCGCAGGGTGCTCGCGACATACTTGAAGCCGTGCTCCTTCATCATCCTGCGGAAGATGTCTTTGTATCCGTCTGCTTCTGTCTTGCCGTTATTCACGTCGGCATCGGGACGGAAGCCCAGGCACATCTCTGCATCTTCCTCATTTCCAATACATACATCGACGTACTGCATCAAGGGACGCATGATGCTCTGAGCCTTCTCGGGCGTCCATAACTTCTTGCGATAGTTGAGGTCGCAGCTGATGGTGACGCCGGCCTTCTTCGCCGTGATACAGGCCTGGCGCAGGCACTCGGCTGTGTTGTCGCTCAGGGCAGGCGTGATGCCGCTCCAGTGGAACCAGTCGGCTCCGCGGAATATCGTGTCGAAATCGAAGTCAGCAGGCGTTGCTTCGCTGATGCTGCTATGTGCGCGGTCGTAGATAACCTTACTTGGGCGCAGGCTGCTACCCGTTTCCAGATAATAGATGCCCAAACGGTTGCCGCCGCGAGCCACGAAGTCTGTGTGTACTCCGAAGCGGCGGAGGCTGTTGATGGCGGATTGTCCGATTTCGTTGGCAGGCACCTTACTTACGAACCGCGCCTCGTTGCCGTAGTTCTGTAAACTGACTGCCACATTCGCCTCTCCACCTCCATAATTGACATCGAAACTGTCTGATTGGACGAACCTGCTGTTGCCTACAGTTGACAGACGCAGCATGATCTCGCCCATTGTTACTATTTTAGCCATCTTATAACACTTGTCTATTCTTTTTTGTCAAAGCTCCTGCAAAATTACAAAAAAGTTTCAAAAAGAAGATAAAATAATGGTAATTAATTAGGAGGTACCCGAATTTTTATTCAACTTTGTGGTGAAATTGGGCAAAAAGCATTAACTTCGCAGCATGAAAAACAACATTTCTGCCCGAAAAGGGCTTCTTGCGTTGAGTCCGCTCATCGTTTTCCTGTTGCTTTATCTGTTGCTGAGCATCGCGGCAGACGACTTCTATGCCGTGCCCATCACGATAGCTTTCCTGGCAGCATGTCTATATAGTCTGCTCATCATGCGAGGTCTTTCTGTGGGACAACGTTTCGGGCGGCTGGCTGAGGGAGCGGCTTCGGGCGGCGTGATGCAGATGCTCTGGATTTTCATCCTTGCTGGCGCCTTTGCCGCAACTGCCAAGCAGATGGGTGCCATCGATGCCACGATACATCTTGCTCTGGCTGCTGTGCCCCCGGGGTTCGTCTTGAGCAGCCTGTTTCTGGCTGCCTGCTTTATCTCCCTCGCCACGGGCACCAGCGTGGGAACCATAGCAGCCCTTGTCCCTATTGCTGGCAGTATGGCAAGTCAGACGGGCAGCAATATGGCGATGATGGTGGCTATTGTGGTCGGCGGAGCGTACTTCGGCGATAACCTGAGCTTCATTTCCGACACGACGATTATGGCAACACAGACACAAGGATGCGAGATGAAAGACAAGTTCCGGGCCAATATCTGGATTGCCCTGCCTGCTGCCGTCATCTGTCTCGCGCTCTATTCCTGTCTGTCGGGCATAAGCGTGGAGCCTGAACATCTGGGGACCGTATCCTATCCTGCCATTATACCTTATATATATATAATAGTAGCTGCGCTTTGCGGCATGAACGTAATGCTGGTGCTTGCCTCTGCCACGATACTTGCGGGCTGCATCGGGATGGGCCTCGGAACGCTTTCGCCCATCGGCTGGCTACATGCTATGAACGACGGCATCATGGGCATGAGCGAACTCATCATCGTGACGCTTCTTGCAGCAGGCCTCATGCAGGTCATCCGCGAGGCAGGCGGCATCGACTGGCTTATGCAGGTGTTCAGCAGTCGTAAGGGTAGCCGTCGGAAGGCAGAACTGAGCATGGCGGCCTTGGTGATGCTGACGGACTTCTGTACGGCTAACAATACGATTGCCATCCTGAGTGTCGGTCCCTTGGCAAAGCACTTGGCAAAGCATTATGACATCCCGCCGAAGCGAGCCGCAAGCATACTTGACACTTTCAGTTGTCTGGCGCAAGGCATCATCCCTTATGGTGCTCAGATGCTTATTGCCAGCGGCCTCGCGGCCATCAATCCCCTCGATATCATTCCCTACCTCTACTATCCATACATATTGGGAGTAGTGGCGATAATCTACATCTGCTTCTCTCCAGCCCTATCCAAGGTTAAGAGAGTCAAATAGCCTTATCAATCATGTTAGCCCATTATCCCCATGAACCATGAACTCATAATTAAGTATTTCCCTGCTCTTACCGAACAGCAGAAGGAGCAATTCGCAGCCCTCGATGCACTCTATCACGACTGGAACAGCAAGATAAACGTCATCTCGCGCAAGGATATCGACAATCTCTACGAACATCATGTTCTCCACTCTCTTGCTATTGCTGAATTGATACGCTTCAAGCCTGGCACCAGCATTATGGACCTCGGTACGGGTGGAGGCTTCCCTGGCATTCCGCTTGCCATCATGTTTCCCGAGGCGAAGTTCCATCTCGTTGATTCCATAGGCAAGAAGATTCGTGTCTGCGAAGAGGTCAGCCGGGCTTTAGGGCTGGAGAATGTTACTACGCAATGGTGCCGGGCAGAGGAAGTGAAGCAGCAGTTCCACTTCGTCGTGTCGAGAGCCGTCATGCCCTTGCCCGACCTCGTGAAGATAGTACGCAAGCATATAAGCCGCGAGCAGTTCAACGGTCTGCCTAATGGACTCATCTGTCTTAAGGGCGGAGAGCTGGAAAACGAGGCAAAGCCCTTTGGCAAAGCCGCCCAGATAACCTCGCTCAGCGAGTACTTCAAGGAAGAATTCTTCGTGACAAAGAAATTAGTATATCTGTCATTATGAAATACCAGACCTTTACATTCAACCCCGTACAGGAGAATACCTACCTGCTTTGGGACGAGACGACACTTGAGGCTGCCATCGTGGATGCTGGCACTTGGAACAGGCAGGAAGAGCAATTGCTGGAAGGCAGCATCGCTGCCCATAAGCTAAAGTTGAAGTATGCCTTGCAGACACACGCCCATTTCGACCACACCTTCGGGCTTCCTTTCCTGTATCGCACCTATGGCCTCAAGCCCATCTTCCATGTTGATGAAGAAGAAACCTACCGCCAGATGCCGATGATGGCCGCGCAGTTCGGGTTGACCATCGGCGGCCCGATGTCTCCCATAGAGCGGCTCTTGAATGATGGCGCACAGCTGACTCTTGGCGCAACCACCATTCAACTCATTCATACTCCTGGCCATACGCCGGGTTCATCCTCGTTCTATATACCTGATGCCAAGCTTCTCCTTAGTGGCGATACGTTATTCTATCAAAGCATAGGCCGTACCGACCTGCCTGGGGGAAACTTCGAGGCAGAAGTAAACAGCATAAAGAACAAGCTGTTTCGCTTGCCTGACGAAACCATTGTCCTTTCTGGTCATGGCCCTGAAACGACCATCGGTAAGGAAAAACAGCACAACTACTACGTTTAAGAATATAATAAAGCGAGCGGCACATCACACGAAAGTGATATGCCGCTCGCCTTTTTATTGTCTTACCTGTTGATTAGAAGCCAAGCTTCTTGCGGATGTCGGCAGGAACAGCGTTCTTGTTGATAACGATGTTCATGGTCTTGTATGCAGCATAGGCTTGGCTGACATACCAGAAACCCTTGAAGGGACCGCTCTCGCCCCAAGAGTTCTTCATCATGAAGTACTCCTTGCCGTACTGGTCTTTAGCAATACCATAGATTTGCATCCCGTGGTCGTCAGTCGTTTCCCAGTTGTCGTAAGCTTCCTGACGCATTTCGGGTGTGATGGTCTTCTCAGCGTTGGCGCTGACGATGACTTCTTCCTTGCCGTTGCTCTTCTCTCCTGTCCAGCGAGCCTGGTCGCTGCCTACTTCGCCTTTCTTAAAGCCTGCATCGGGTACCATGGCCACGCTCTTGTTCTTGCCACTGCGACGGCTGAAGCCTTCCTCGCTTACGTCTGCGCCCCAGGCAAATGTCCATCCGTTCTTCACAGACTCGTACATGACGCGCATCAGCTCGTCGAGAGGCAGGTTATAGCTGCTTGCCCAGCGCCAGTTGTCCTGAATCTCAAGGGCGAAGGTGCTGTAGTAGGGATGGTGGGTGTAGCTGGTCAGGCTAACGTAGTCGTTGGGGTCGAGGGTAAGATAATCCTTGACGAAGGACTGTGGAGTGTAGCGCTTGCCCTTATACTCGAACTCGGTAGGACACTTGCCGAAGTAGCCGTCGAGCATTGCCTGAACAGCTGGCTTCCAACCTTTGTGCAAAATCTTCTTTGCATTATCAGGTGCGATGCTCTTCAGGTAAGCTTCCATAGGCGGGAAGAGACTCTTGAAGTTGAAGAGGGAGTCGCCGTATTCTGTAATGGGATAAGGCATGATGCCCTCGGGAATGAGGCCGTAATGCTCCATGCAATAGAGTGCGTCCTCGAAGGAACCACCTTGGCTGAAGCTTGCGTCGCCATGAGTGCGGACATGCTTGTCGGCACGGTCAACGTAGGTCTTGCTCACGAGGAATGATTCGCAGAGGTCGAGGTCGTCCTTCATTTCGGGATGCTTCTTGATGGCTTCGCTCTCAAGGAATGCCAGCGAAGAGTAGCTCCAGCATGTGCCGCTACTGTTTTGGTTCTTGATGCTTGTCACGGGGTTAGCGATGACGGTAGTGAAGATGAGAGAGTCCTTGTTCTCTTCCTTCTTCTTGTCCTTGTCCTTTGCAGCTGCAGGCATGACGAGCAAAGCGGCTGCAGCAAGTACGATAAGTTTCTTCATTGTTTATATTATTTGGTTTGTTCTATCTCGTTGATGTGATAAGGGATGCGCTTCTCTCCCAGATAGCGGCAACCGTCAGCAGTTATGAGGATGTCGTCCTCGATGCGAATGCCGCCGAAGTCCTTGTAGGTCTCAAGCTTGTCGAAGTTGAGGAACTCCGCGCAATGTCCCTTCGAGCGCCAGTCGTCAATAAGTGCGGGGATGAAGTAGATGCCTGGCTCATCGGTCATGACAAAGCCTTCTTGCAGGCGGCGACCACAACGCAGGCAGTTGGTTCCGAACTGCTCAAGGTTGGGGCGTACCTCATCATCGAAGCCGACGTATGTCTGCCCAAGGCCTTCCATGTCGTGAACGTCCATACCCATCATGTGACCGAGGCCGTGAGGCATGAACATGGCATGAGCACCTGCGCGGACAGCTTCGTCCGTGTCGCCCTTCATCAGGCCGAGTTCCTTGAGGCGTTCTGTCATCAGTCGGCAGACACCGAAGTGTACGTCCCACCATTTTACGCCTGGAGCTGCAAGCGTCAGGGCAAAGTCGTGACACTCTTCGACAATACTGTATATCTCACGCTGGCGCTGGGTGAAAGTACCGCTGATGGGTGTCGTGCGGGTATTGTCGCTGCAATAGTTCTCGTTGGTCTCTGCTCCAGCATCGCAGAGGAACAAGCGTCCTGCCTCGAGAGGTCGGGGGCTGGGGTAGCCATGCATAATCTCTCCATGCATCGTGACGATAGGCGGGAAGCTGACCATGCAGCCATAACTGCTGGCAATGCCGCTGATGCGACCTGCAATCTCCTGTTCCGTAACGCCTTCGCGACACATCTGCATTGCTGTGGTATGCATCTCATAACCAATGGCACAGGCACGCTCTATCTCGGCTATCTCGCCTGCACTCTTCACGGCACGCAGGTCAACAACTGCCTTGATAAGCTCCACACTGGCTGCTTCGCGTTGCTGAGAAGGATGAATGCCCAGCATATCCATGAGCTGAATCTTGGTGTCGTAGCGGTAGGGCGGTAAGAAATGGATGCGCTGACCGCAGGCCTTTGCATTCCCCACAAAGTCTGAGAGAGCCTTCATCGGCATCGTCTTTGATACGCCTATCTGGGCAGCCATGTCTGCAACGCTATCTACAGAGCCGAACCAGACGATGTCCTCTATATCAATATCGTCGCCGACGAGGTATTCCTGATTGTTATCTACATCGATAACGCCAGCAAGTCCTTCGCGGTGAAGCCCGAAGAAATAGAGGAAAGAGCTGTCCTGACGAAAGCGATAGACGTTGCTCGGATAGTTGGCAGGCGAGTCGTTGTTGCCCATCAAAAGGATGATGCCAGAGCCGATGCGCTCCTTGAGCAGCCTTCGCCGCTCTATGTATGTTTGTTTGTCGAAAAGCATCTCTGTAATTAACGATTTGACTATTTACTATTTATCTTTTGCTGGGTTGAGACCTTCTGCGGACATACGGATGATGTCGAGTGTGGTCGTGTCGCAAGCGAAGACAGCGTTGAGGCCTTGCTCTTCCTGTGCGGGGTCGCCTACATAGTCGTCCCAACGCTGCCAGCGTCTGTGCTGAGGCTGGGCATAGCCGCCCCAAGCCCAGAAGCAACAACCTTGCAACTTTCCTTCGTTGAGCAAGCCAAAAACATAAGCATAATAGATGTCACGACCTTGCGTAGGTGAGCCAAGTTCGATGCGATAACCGTCGCGAGGATAACCGAACTCTTCCAAAACCATAGGCTTGTTCAGGTCTTTCACAGCATTCCAGCAAAGGTCCATGTAGATATGTGTCTTGCGAGCAGCAGAGCTTACGCTATCTACCGTAGAACTCTCGCCGTTAGATGCCAAACCGATCTCAAGCGGACCACTTGCCGGGCCGAGCCAGTGCCAGTTGTAAGGCCAGATGTGGATGCAGATGTAGTCAATCTCAGGGAAGGCATGAACCTGGCGGAAGAGGTCGGGATCATACTCACAACCCTCGAGGCCTTCGCTTCCAGTCGTGACCAAATGATTGCTGTCGAGGCTCTTGATGAGCTTGGCTTGCTCTTGAACCCAATCTGCAAAGCAAGCCTTCGTTACAGAGTCGCGGGCAAAGGCACGGGGCTCGTTTGCAAGTTCCCAAGCCATGATTGCGGGCGATTCGGTATAAGGCTTTCCTGTAACGGTATTAGTGCGTGAAACGATGAAGCGGACATGACGCGCTGCCATTGCCTTTGCACTATCGTTTTGCACGAACTGGCAATGATAGCGCTGGGCAATATCCCAATCCGACCAGTCAGGCACGGGACCGCATCCTGCCCATTCGAGATAGGCACCATAGCCGCCGCTCCATTCCCAAGCGTTGTTGAGGAAGAGGACTGCCGTCATTTCCCGCTTCTCAAGTTCTGCAATGAGATAATCCAAGCCCTGAAGTATCGTGTCGTTATAGACACCAGGCTTTGGTTGCAGGACAGGGAGAACATGCGAAGCTACGGTATCCGGGCCTTCGCCTCCGACGAGGACACGCACATTATTGATGCCCACCTCCTGCATCAGGTCGAGTTCCTTCTGGAGACGTTCACGGTCACCGCCTTGACCTTCGGAGGCCAAGACTGCACCGAACCAGAAGTTCGCTCCGATGAATTTGTATTCTTCTGTGCCGCGATAGAATTTGCCGTCGTGCGTTGTTACGAAGGGACTTTTGTCAGTCTTTTCGCTTTGGCAGGCAAAGAGGCCTACCAAGGCAGCCATTGAGAGGAGGTAAGCGAGGCGTCTCATAGTTTAAATTATAATTTTACTCTTATGATAGTTGTCGCGGAAGGCTGTGGGAGAGCAACCTTTCTTCTTCTTGAAGATGCGGTTGAAGTTGCTGATGTTGTTGAAGCCACAACTGTAGCAAATCTCTGCAACGCTGGTATGCGTATCGACGAGAAGTCGGGCGGCATATCCCAGACGGGTATCGATGATGTAGTCGGAAACAGTCTTGCCTGTGCGGGTACGGAAGAAGCGGCTGAAGGCGGCGGGCGTCATGCCAGCGATGTCGGCAAGTGTCTTCAGGCGAATCTCACCCTTGAAGTTCTGGTCGATGTGCTCTTCGACGGCACGCACGCGACGGCTCTCGGGCTGGTTCTTTACGTTGGCAAACGACTTGCTTGCCAGCAGATGGTAGTTGTCCTGAAGGGAGAGCTCGTAGAGAATCTCGAGCAACGAGAGCATACGATAGAAGCCTGGCTGTGCCGAGGTGATACCTGTGATTTTGCCGTACAGTTCCATGATGGCGGGCAGCTCGAAAGCAATGCCTCGTTTTGCGTTCTCGAAGAGGGCGCGAAGGCTGCTCAGCTGGTTCTTCTGTAAGAACTGTTCGCCGAGGAGGTCGGGCGGGAACTGAATGGTAATCTCGTGGATGGAGTGGCTCTCGCAGTCGTACTGGTCCCAAGTATGTTCCAATCCGCTGCCCACAAGTACAAGGTCGTACTTGCCGAGCACCTCAATGCTGTCACCAACGATGCGGCGCGCACCGTCGCAATGTTCAACAAAGTTAAGCTCCATTTCCTCGTGCTTGTGCAGGGGGTAAGAGAATCCGTCTTTTTCACGGTCAACCATCAGGAAACAATCCTTTTCGCCCAATGGAGTGACTTCTGTAATTGCTTTTTCGTTTATCATAGTTTTAAATAAATAAGGTGTCTTTTTCTTGCATATTCTTATTTTTCGGGTGTAAAGGTACACTTTTTCCTTGAGAAAAGCAAGTTTCTGGCAAAGAAATCGTCAAAAGAGTGACATTACGCCACTTGCAGGACGGCCTGCGAGGAGTTCTTGACGCATATAATCCATGTATGGAGCGACATGTTGGAAGAATATGCGATAGCCTGCGCAGAGGTAATTGAGCCCTGGTTCACCGTCGGCAGTCTTGAGGAAGCGGAGGCGAGGGCATTCTCCGTGACAGGCTTTGAGCCATTGGCACTCGCGGCATTGACGTGGGAGGGCTTCTTTCTTCATTCGGCTGAAACGGTTCTGCTTCGTTCCGTAGAGCATCTGCGGCAAGCCGTTGGTGCGAATGTTGCCCAGTTTGTATTCGGGGAAGACGAAGTGGTCGCAGGAATAGACGTCGCCATTGTGCTCCATTACGGCTGCATGGCCACATTCCTCGGCATAGACGCAAACGCCCGGCTCTACGCCCATCCATCCGGCAAGGGTGGCATCGAAGAGTTGGACGAAGACTTCACCCACGTCCTTGCGTACCCATTCGTCGAAGATGGCACACATGAAATGTCCCCATTCTTCAGGGCGAATGCTGAAAGGTGCAATGGGACAGTTTTCGTCGAAGAGTTGGGCAAGATGCCGTCCGTCGCTATGCTCGCGGATGCGTTCTACGACAGGACTTATCTGTAGGAATTTACAATGCAGTTCGTCACGGAAGAAGTGGTAGAAAGCAAACGGGTCTTGTGCGTTGTAGTGGTTGGCAGTTGCCATCGCATTCCACTCTACGCCATATTCGTTGAGCAACTTGATGCCGTTCATCACCCTCTCCCAAGTTCCTTTGCCTTGAGCGTCAAGCCGATAGGCGTCGTGCTGCTCTTTGGTTCCGTCGATGCTGATGCCCACGAGCCAGCCTTCGTCGTGTAGGAACTGGCACCATTCGGGTGTCAGATATGTTCCGTTTGTCTGGATGCTGTTGCTGATGCGTTTGCCGCGACCATAGTATTGCTGGAGGCGTACTGCCTGCTTATAGAAGCTAAGGGGCTTGAGCATCGGTTCGCCTCCGTGCCAAGTAAAAAGGACGTCGGGCATTTGCTGTACCTGAATGTAGTCGCGGATGTATTGCTCCAAAAGTTTTTCAGACATAGCCCCTCTCCAAACCTCCCCCCGAGGAGGGAGGCCTTCTGCCCCAGAACTCCCCTCTTCCCTTGAGGAGGGGGCCAAGTGTTGCTTCTCCAAATAGTAGCAGTACTGGCAACGCAGGTTACAAAGCGGGCCAGCAGGCTTTGCCATGACATAAAGCGGACGGGCGAAAGGATAAGCTGTGCTCATAATAACTTATTCGTCAGGTAACGGACAGGATACCATATTGCGAGCCAGCCAACGAGAAGGACGGTGACGAGGACGAGGAGAATGTCAGTGAGATAGACGCTGACGGGATATGCCTCGATGATGAAGCTGCCTTCGCTGTCGCCCATAGTTACGAGTCCGTACTCCTGTTGAATCCAGCAGAGGATGCCTCCGAGGACAAGGCCGAGCACGGCTCCGGCAAAGTTGATGATGTGGCCTTCGAGACGGAAGATGGTGCATATCTGTCCGTCGGTGGCTCCAAGGCTGCGAAGCGTCTGAATGTCCTGCCGCTTGTCAATCATCAGCATCGAGAGCGAACCGATGATGTTGAAGCAGGCTACCAGCAGAATGAAGGAAAGGAAGAGGTAGGAGATGAGTTTTTCGATGCGCATGACGCGGAAGACATCGTTCTGTTGCTCGTAGCGGTCCTTGACCTCAAATCGCTCGCCAAGCTCTGCCTGCAACTGTTCCTTGGCTTGGGCAGTCTTGATGCCCGGCTTGAGCTTCAGTTCTACGGACGATACCATGCCTTGGCGGTCGAAGAGCCGCTGGGCGAACTGAAGGCTGGTGAGGATGTAGTTGGCATCGTACTTTGCCTGCCTGACCATGAAGACAACGCCCGGGCTTTGCAGTTCGTCATGGTTGAAGGAGGACAGAGGATTGCCGATGTTGACGCGCTCCCCAGGCTTGGGGGCATAGATTTGCAGAGGGTTCTCGAAGGATGCCGAGAGGCCAAGCTGCTGAGCCAACTGGATGCCGAGTACGCCGTACTCCAGCACGTCGGCATGGAGGCAGAAGGAGCCGTCGCCATAGAGGATTTCGCCGATGCTTGCCTGCTTGGTGATGTTGTCTGCCACGCCCTTGATGGTCACGACCTGTTGCCGTCCGCTTTGGACGACGAGTGCCTGCCCTTCGAGTACTGGGGTATAGACTTCCACGAGATTACTTTTCTTAAGTTTTAGCAGGGCAGCATCCTTCGCGCTAATTGTCTGTCCGTCCGTTGGGGTGACGCGCAGCTCTGCATCGAAGGCTGTGAAGAGGTCTGCCACGAGGTCTTGGAAGCCATTGAAGACGCTAAGCGTGACAACCATCGCCATCGTAGCAACCGCCACGCCAAGTACCGAGATGCCACTAATAATGTTAATGGTGTGATGGCTCTTCTTGGCAAAGAGGTAGCGGCGGGCTATGAACAATTCATAATTCATAATTCACAATTCATAATGTAGAAGTGAGATCAGTCTTGAAGGTGGTTGATAATAATTATGAATTAAAAATTATGAATTATGAATTCTTCAAAAGTTCATCTATGTGTTCCACATAATCCAGACTGTCGTCGATGAAGAACTTGAGTTCGGGGATGATGCGGAGCTGCTTGCCGACGCGGGTTCCGAGCTCGTAGCGTATCTGGCGCACGTTGGTATTGATGTTCTGCACGATTTCTTCTGCCCTTGCGCTTGGGAAGACGCTGAGGTAGGCTCTGCATATGCTCATGTCGGGGCTGATGCGGCAGGCACTGACGCTGACCAGTACACCTCGCATGGCGCTTGTCTGCTTCTGGAAGATGTCGCTCAGCTCCTTCTGGATGAGGCGTGCTATCTTGTTTTGTCTTGTTGTTTCCATACAAATATAATTAAGAGTTAAGAATGAAGAATGAAGAATTTGCTACCGCCGTAATGCTCAATAGGGCAATGGCTAAGAGTGAAGAGTTTCATGCGAATAACTCCGCGCGGTAGCAAATTCTTCATTCTTCACTCTTCATTCTTCACTCTTCATTCTTTATTCTTCATTCTGAAACATCGGGTCCCATGCGGGCAGGAGGATGGGCTTCTGCTTCATCAGGTCGAGCACAGAGGCGGGGCAGTAGCGGCGGTTGACGACCACGCGGAACATGTACTCGCGGAACCATTCTTCGGTCATGATGATGTAGCCGTTCTGTCCGCTGTCGGAGCCCCAGCTGTTCTCCACTTTCCATTTCTTGGCCTTGCCTTCGCCGTCGAGGTCAACGGCCATCAAGGTCATGGCATGGGAGCTGCCGCTGTCGAAAGTCTCGATGCGCTGTTTCTTGTTCATGCCGAAGGTAGTGCCCAGAAGACTTCCGTAGTCGAAGTTGTTAATGTCGAGGATGCCGACGCTGCGGTCGAGGAACTTGCCAACGTCGCAGCTGAAATACATCTGGCTGCTGTCCCTGAGGGAGGCGATGGCTATGTTCTCCAGTTCCTCGATGGGAAGGTTGAGGTAGAGCCAGTTGTGTCCGTCATAGACGTGGCGGTCGTAGTCGATTTCATAGACCTTGTTGTAGGGGCGGCTTGGGTCGTTCATCAGCATGACGTAGTCCTTGCAGAGGTCCTCGCCCTCACTGATGCAGTAGGTCTTGAAGAACTCCTGCGGCGTGTAGGTCTTCTCCTTCCATGTGAATTGTGTAGGCGGCACGCCGTAGGCCATTACGAGCATCCGATAGACGGTTCCGAGCTGTTCCACTTTGAGTGCCTGCAACTGCTTCTCGCTCATGCCTGCCTCGCTCTTCTCGCGGAGGGTGATGCCGAACTCACGGAGTTTCCGCTTCAGGTGACCGCAGAACTCGCTGGTGCTGTTGCTGACATAGGTTTCGGGCATGATGTCGGCAGGCACTACGCCGTACTTTGTGGCAAGGTCGGCAACGCCAGTATATGTGCCGCCGTCGGAGAGGGGATGCTGGAAGAGCCAGCGCACCATCTCGCTGTCGATGGGCTGCTTGCGGGTGTCGATGACGCCTTGTAGGAAGAGGTTGCTCTTCTCCAGCTGGTCGTAGAAGAAGAGGTAGCACTGGCTGAGGACGAAGTTCTTTGTGTCGAGCTTCTTCATGGCACGTCCTCTCAGGATGTTGAGGCCAGTGAAGAGCCAGCAGCGTCCGCTACTCTTCTGGTCGGTGATGCCCGTGTTCTTCACCTCGATGCTGAAGTTCTTGTCCTTCGCGCCTGCATTTTCCTGGTTGATGGCCATCTTCTGTATGCCGACGTTGCTGATGGCATTGCGCAGAGCCTTTTCGGTTGGAGTGCCGGTATAGCTGCCTTCGAGCTTCTTCAGTACATCGGGCGTGATGCTTGTCTGTGCGTTCATTGTCGTGCAAGCAAGCATAATAATAAGATTCAGAATACCTTTTTTCATGTCTTCTTGAGTTTAATTAGTCGTATTTGTGTGCAAAGGTACAAAAAAAATGAAGAATAATCAGAAAAAGTTGTGCTTTTCTGTTTAATTTTGTGGTGCTTATTCGTTATATAAGTGAAATGACACAGAAAGAGTTCACACATATTGCCAACGAAATGCGCCATTTGGCCGTGTCCATAGCACAAGCTTTGGCTATAGACACACGGCTTCCACCCCAGCGCCTTTTCATATAAAGATATGCAGCCTTTTGACATTGCAGCCTTATTATTACAACTTCAACTCTCACACCTCCTTAGATGATGAAGTCATTAGTGGTCCTAATGATATTGTTTATAGCTATCCTGGCTATAAGTTCTGCTATATGTGCGGTGATAATGACTTCCATCTCCTTTCCATCAGTACTAAAGGCGATTATTGGCTTCCCTATGACTGGGAGAAGTTGAAGAGCTACATTAATGGCAAGAAGGTCTATCTAAAAGGAATGAAGCCAAAGGAGGACAAGGAGTAGGCCTCACCAAAATCAGGGCACGCTGTAATGAGCAACGACACACGGTAAGTTGGCAAAGTTGACTTGCCTACTGGACTTGTTGCAAACGACTGCTGGGTTGTCGCCCATAAGTACAGCAGTTGTCGGGCCGATATTCCTGCACTGGTTTCCTTTTCATTCACGATACAACGGTACGACTTTTTTCTGAATTATGCATGCATTTTGTAAAGTCTCTTTCATCGAACAGGCATTTTCCCCTTTTCCATGACAGTTGACAAATGACAGTTTCTATATGAGGGGGTATAGGGCTCTTCTACTACTATTCTACTACTTTTATTTATTATTATTTATATAAGTATATATATATTAACCCGTTGGCGGAATTAAATCAGTGCGTACTTGATTCTGCCGATAGGTTTGTTGTTAATGTAATTGATGTATTGTAATGCGGTCATGGCACTGACTTTGCCAATAATCC
>Ga0310690_10003385_pt1 | contig 24015 bp, 14 predicted proteins | sample AusTroGonzalo_MG_2_FD_207661 | JGI IMG/M metagenome (GOLD analysis project Ga0310690, IMG submission 207661) | Bovine rumen microbial communities from tropical cattle in Woodstock, Queensland, Australia - Gonzalo_04 (v2) (version 2) | ecosystem: Host-associated > Mammals > Digestive system >... | reverse complement strand
GTTGGCGTAGTTCGTTTTTTTGAAGCTGTTGCATACGAGGCTGCAACTTACGGGATTTATTTTCGGCAGTAGTAAGACTGTTGGAATGATTGATGCTGATGTAGTCGCACGCTTCGCTATACTTCAATCCTTTTTGCAAATAGGGAAGAATCTGGCGGATAAAACGTGCGGATTTATTGCCGTATCCAGCCTTGACAAAATCTATCTTGGCCAGGCGGGATAATACTTCCGGATCTTCAATCCCAAATTGTTGCTTAAGCGCAGAAGCCATCTCGTCAGGTTCTTTTATAGAGTAGATGATGTGCCAGAGGCGATAGAGAGGTTCTTTCTCAAAACCAGGTGCGATTTCCTGCAGGATAACCCCCGTCTCTGTATCAATATGCCGTGAATCGACAGTCTTGAGATGGAAGGACAAGAGTCCTTCATGACCCTGTAGGGCTTTTTTAAGAGCTATTTTGGTCGTGTTCCCCTGAAGACCTTTGCCGATAGCCTTGCCTCCCCACCATTTATCCTTGACGCTGAGGCCCAAGATTCTCTTGAGGTCGGTGACGGTGAGTTTTTCGTTGTTGTCGAGGAAGTTGAATAGTTTAAGTCTTTCTTCTTCCGAGAACGGGTAAGATTCCCCATTCCGGTTCTTCATTTCGATATTGTTGACCGATTCCCAAATCTTGCAAACTTGGAAAAGCGGGGAAGAGCGCGGAGCGACTTTGGGACCTGCTTGAATTCTTTTTCCATCAGCTGTCTTGTATTCCCTCATCGCAAATTCGCATTGGCTGATAAGGTGCTTGCATGATTTGAGCGGACGCTGGTAAAAGATAATCTCGTCGCTGAGACGATGAATGACTTCCTCCGTAAGAATATCCGGGTAATGGATTCGCTGACAGGCTATGATTTGGTCAAACTCTTCCTGATATGCCTTACGAGGGAAAACTTGTTCCTTTATGCGGAAGGTGTAGAATTGCCCTTTATCCGTCGTAACCTCGCTATCGGCCAGTTTCCCGGCGAGATACTGACCGATGGTCTTTCCTTCAGCCTTGATGTGAGCAAAGCGGTTATTGATGGCTTGGACGTAATCTCGTTGAGCCTTGTCATCTTCATCAGTTTTGGAATGGAGGTAACCTCTTTTTTGGTTGATATGGTAAAGGATACGACCGATTTCGGGAAGGGTTAGTTTCTTGCCAGGCGTAGCGGCATCGGCCCTTAATTGCCAAAGATCTAGTACTGGCAACTTGATAAGGCGTTCATCGGGAAGCATCCCAAGCCCTCGGAGTTCGTCTGTTAGATTCTGTCTTCTTTGCTGGTAGCGGTCATAACCCTTTCGACATGTCCGTTTTTGTGTCCTTTTACGATTTTTAGAGATGGCATTGCCAGAAGAGAATTCATTGGTATCATCCGGGCTCAAAGGAACGATACGGCATCCAATATCCAGAATGGACTGGGGATTACCTTCATCATCTGCCTGGATGAGGCTCCAGCCGATGGAGCCAACGCCAAGATCAAGACCGAGAATTCTTTTCATATATTTGGAAATTATTGAATAATGTTATAGCTTTGTGGTACAAATCTGAAGCAAATCACAATAAGGATTATTCCGTTGTGAGAACATTCGAGGCGGGGAGCAATCTTCGCCTTTTTCCTTACAAAAATAATGATTTGTCCTGTCCTTTGCAAGGTAGACGCCCCGAAAGTGCGGAGTCGCCTGGTTTGAGGAGTTTTTCTCAAACAGAACTCCGTCTGATACGTATCTTCTATGGGGAATGGAAGGCGCTCGAAACCGATTCGTCAGTCGCAACTGACGAATCGCAGTTTTTAAACTAGATTTTGAACCTTACTACGATCGACACTACCTAAAGAAGTTCCGTACCATTAAGCACTAATGCCTCACTTACCAGGAGATTCTGCCTTCATGGTGTTTTGTGGGTAGTGTGTTAAATTTCTATGGGTAGCGTTGTTGGTAGAATGAGGCCTGTTTGTTACCTTTGGCCGTGGGGAGACCGCGAATCCCTTTTTCTGCATAATGTGTATTCTGTATGATTTGGCGGCAATGAATATGGCCGAAAAAGGTTAAGGTCGAGTAAATGGTCATCAAAATATATCAACTATGAAGGATTTTCGCACATACATTCTTGGCCTCTGCGGCAGGAAAGAAGGATACGAAGTTGAGTTCAAGGGGGCCAAAGGAGGTTTCCCTAGTAGTTTCTGGGAGACTTATTCCGCCTTTGCCAATACCGCAGGTGGTATTATCGTATTGGGCATTAACGAGAAGAATCATCGTTTCAAGCCGGATGGTTTTGATGAAGATGCTATCAATAAATACAAGAAAACGTTTTGGGATTGTGCGCATAATCCGCAAAAGGTCAGCGTTTGCCTGCTCAAGGAAGAAGATATCCTTGTAGATAAATACACTGACGGTTCTTTCATTCTGATTTTCAAGATTCCCAGAGCCCCGTTTGATACCAAACCTATTTACATAGATGGCAATCCTAGGACTGCTTATCGCCGCAATCATGAGGGAGATTATCTCTGCACGCAGTCTGAGATAAGCCGGATGTATGCGGAATCCGATGTCCTTGCTCATCCGCTGGATTCAAGGATTCTTAAGAACTACTCTCTGGAGAAGGATCTGGACCAGGCGTCAATTAATCAATACCGTCAGTTATTCCGTAGTCGTCAACCCAGTCACGCTTGGGTTAATCTGGACGACATGTCTTTTCTAAAGAAAATTGAGGCATATACGGAAGATCGTGAAACCGGGGAAAGCGGCTTCACGCTTGCCGGCATCTTGATGTTCGGTAACGAGAAAGCCTTGCACGATGCCGTCCCGTACTACTTTGTAGATTATAGGGAGAAAATGTCTTCCGACCCTCGTGTTCGATATACGGATCGCCTTTATCCGGACGGAACCTGGGAACCGAATCTCTTTCAGTTCTTTACCAGGGTGATTCAGAAGCTTTACCACGTTATCCCGGTGAAGTTCAAGCTTGAAGGTGATGGCAGGGTGGATGAGACACCAGCTCATGAATCGCTTCGTGAGGCTGTTTGTAACTGCCTGATTCATTGTCAATGGCGAATGATGGAAGGCGTTGTCATAGAACGTTACCCAGACCGGCTATACTTCTCTAATCCAGGCACTATGCTCGTTCCGGTTGAGGATTTCTTTGAAGGAGGGCATTCCATTTGCCGAAATCGAATTCTTCAGAAGATGTTTATCGTTTTCGGCCGTGGAGAGCGGCTGGGCAGCGGTGCCGATATTATTCGTCAGGGCTGGCGTGAGAATGGATGGCCAGAGCCAGAGCTTCATGAACACTTTGGCGCGAATACCGATAGGGTTGAATTGACACTACGTCTAACACCGGTCACCGAAAGTGTCACCGAAAGTTCAGTGAAAAGTTCAGTGAAAAGTTCAGTGAAAATTGTTCAGGCTATGCGCAAGAATTCTCAAATTACCGTTGCGGAACTAGCCACTATGATTGGTATTTCTGAACGAGCAATCTGGAAGAATATTGCTAAACTGAAAACTACAGGTGAGATCCGTAGAGAAGGCTCAGACGTTGATGGCGAGTGGATAGTCCTCAAATAGTCTTGCCCCACAACGATAAACACTACCTGAAGAAGCTCCACACCATTAAGCACTAATCCCTCACTCACTACGGGATTCCGCTGCGCTACGCTTGCGCTATCCCTACCCCGCTCGCCGCGGGGGCTGGCTTGCGGTGCCAGGGGGTCTGGGGGAGCGAACAGTTCCCCCAGTCGTTAAGCACTAATCCCTCACCAACGCGAAAAGCGCCTGCGAAGCAGACGCTTTGAAGCGGTGAGTGAGGGATTAACCGGAACGTTTAACCGAGTTCTATAGAACGCAAAACGAATTGAATATAAACTAATTAGCGTATATTGTAGTTCTACCAGATTTATTTGGATTTATGGCATTTTGTGTCTAAATTTGTGTCTGAAAATGGAAGGACTATGAATATATTTTACTACCTCGCTCCGGATGTGAGCAAGAAAACAGGCGAACAAAGAATCCGGGTCGCCATCACCGTGAACAAGACTCGTTACATCTCCACGGTCGGCATGACGATCAAGGCAGATGATTGGAACCAAGAGACCCAGAGTGCTGTCGCGAAGTCGGTGAACGAGAAGGGCATCAAAGGCTCTGCAATCAACGACAGGCTCTCGACCATCCGTAAGCACTTTGAGGTTTACGAGAAGGAACTGACACATAAGCCGACAACAGATGAAATAAAGCGCGAGCTGGAGAACGCCATCAGCGGAGTCGTTCCTGTCAAAAAATCCAAGAACGTCCTGACCTACTTCGACCGCTTCGTCAAGGAAGAGAGCATCGACTGCCAATGGACAACCGGAACAATGGAGCAGTGGAATGCCTTCCGCAAGCATCTCGAAGCCCAGGGCAAAGGGATTCAGTTCGACCATTTCAACAACGAAGGTATCAACGCATTCGTCCGCTACCTGCGCACCACTTGCAAGATGGGCGAGAACACCGTCCAGAAGCACTACCTCAACCTCAAGTGGTTCCTCGGCTGGGCTGTCCGCAACGGCTACGCCAAAGACTCCGAGATTGGAAAGGTCCAGCCCAAGTTCAAAATCATCGACAAGCCAGTCATCTTCCTTACCAAAGACGAACTGATGACCCTCTATAACTTCCAGGTACCTGCCAACGGCACCAAGGTCAAGCTCCGCAACTATGAGGGTGAAGAATACGAGAAGGAAGTCCACGACAAAGCCGCTTTGGAGAAGACCCGCGACCTCTTCTGCTTCTGCGCCTTCACCAGCCTCCGGTACTCCGATATGGCCAACCTGAAGCGCACCGACATTGCTGGCGACTACATCTACATCACCACCCAGAAGACCAACGATCGCCTGCCAATCAACCTCAACAAGTATTCAAAGGCCATCCTGGACAAGTACAAGAAGGACAAGTTCCCCGGAGGCCTGGCCCTCCCGGTCATCACCAACCAGCGCATGAACGAGTATCTCAAGGACCTGTGTGAATTCTGCGGTTTCAACGATCCTATCACGCGCGTGAACGTGAAGGCTGGCAAGCGAGAAGAAGAGACACGCCCCAAGTATGAGTTGGTGGGCACCCACGCCGGTCGCCGCACGTTCATATGCTTCGCACTGGCAAGTGGCATCCCGCCGCAGGTCGTGATGAAATGGACCGGCCACTCCGACTACAAAGCCATGAAGCCATACATCGACATCGCAGAGAAAGTCAAGGCCGAGCAGATGTCAATCTTCGAGAAAGGATTGGACGGGTAGCCGACATTCCGCACATTCCGTCAAAGCGGAAACAACGGAATTGCGGAAACTATACAAGAGAGCCCAGATGCCATTTGGCGGCGTCTGGGTTTAGTTTTTTCAAGGATGACGAAAAGTATGTTGAAATGTAGTTCGGTTTCTTCCAATATATTTCAGATTGAAATCGTTAAATTTGTAAGCCTAAAGCAGATGGTAGCCAATGAATAACATAATCGATTTCGCAAATAGGACAATAGACGCTTGCGTCAAGTGTACTTACCGACCCAACTGCAGATGGTTCGGCATCGTTGCAGAGAACGTTGTCCTGGACGACATCTCCCCGGAAGAATACGCCAGCCTGACGTATGAAGAGATAGCCACCAAGATCCACGAGAATGCTGGAGAGCCTGAATGTGAGGACCAGCGCTCGTTGGATGGCATTCTGGAGCTTGTAGAGTCGATGCTTGAGAGTGCGTCCATCCCGAACTTCTCGCAGGAACTGATTCGCCTCCTCAACAAGATGTCCCGCCTGGAAAAACGCTTGAAGCGTCTTCCGGATGATTGCCGTGATGTGTTCGATGCCATCACTCGTGCAGTCGTAGAGCGTTGTCTTTCAGCAATTGATTATAATTTCTTGAACTCCGGCATTGACGTTTATCCGCTCATTCAGAACATACACGCCGACTATCGCCGCGAGAAAATGTTGCACCAGTATTATTTGCCCGGTGTTGTAGATGTCCTCCTTGCGCGCGCAAAGAAGCCGACCCTGGAGCAGATTGTTGCTTGGAAAGATGCGTTATGGGAGTTGAGGAATGTGCAATTGGAGCCTTCTGCAGAAACCAACGTCACGGATTCTGTGGGAGCAGAGCCTGCGCCTAAACTTCGCGAACCAGACGAACCGGACTTCCAGCGAGATGACACCCACTTTGTTATTGAATCACCGGTTGTCGTTTGTACTATAACGACGAGTACGCCACAGCCGGCAACTCGTAGTTTTATCAAATACATAACCAGTCCGGCGGTCACGAATTACATCAAGGCCTTCTCTATGAGTTTCGGCTTTGACCCTACGTCGGCCAGAAGCATAGACGATTTCTTCGATCCGGAATTCATATCGAAGAACATCATGCCCCGGATGGACTTTGAATTCGACCAGATGCAGGCCGTGTACAAAGAGATGGCCAATGAAGTATGGAAGAGGAAGGCCAATGATGGTGACCTCCATATGTACATCTGTTCTTTGTTCAGCGAGGTTAATTACGTGGGACTCCTTCTTTTCCCGCGCTACAATGATATAGGCCAGCAGAAGCACTATATGTTGTTTGATCTCGTGGATGTCTTCTACGACCATTCCCGCAAGGATTTTTCAAACGCCTGGGCTGGTGCAATGGCCAATACCGAGAGGCAGCTTAGCATCAACGAAAAAGGTTTCTTCAGCGAATTAGTGGAAAACCTCGGCGATTTCCTGTTGTCTAATACCGTCCCGGAACACGACCGCTCTATGACAGGTCTTGCTGATCTCAGGAAACTCTATCGCCAGTACATTGCCGCCATCGAGGCTGCATTAATCATCAATAAAGTTGAGCACAACTGCCTATATTACGGACTGGATATTGGCGCTTGCTACACCAGGAACATTCCGTACAACTTCATTCCCGCTTTGACCGGACTGTCTCAGCATGCGGTGGACAACCTTGCAACCAATCTGGGCCACAACATTGTGAGGCCAGGCGAAAAAGAATTCTTCCAGGCATCCTATCCTGATCTGGAGGAGGAATACGTAGACAGCAGCGAGACACAGTCGCCCGCACCTCCCACTGAGGACGAGACTCCTCAGAAGTATCATTTAGTTATCCCAGAGGGTATTTCCGCCTTGGAGGAAGCCAAGCTGCGTTTCGCTGGCCAGGACGCGAAAGCCCCCTTAACGGCATTCCTCGTCAAGGCCGGTTACGAAAAATTTGTCGTATGTCCGCACGAAGACTACAGTTCAATGGATCATCAAGCCTGGGCTGAACTTCACTCGGAAGAGTGGGATAGATACTTGTTTGATCGTTGGGACGATCTTCGCGAAGAAATATCATCCGCTATCAAAGCGCGTGTAAAAGATGAACTCGAGCTGAAGAAGTATGTGTGCAGCCTCATCACGCCATTCGACTATTACGGCTACTACGACCGTTTCAGATTCGATATGAACACTTTTGCCGAACCGCTTGATGTTATTGGCTACTTCATACACAGCCTGCATGACTCTTCGGATAGCTTCCTTAAGATCTGGCAAGAGGCGGTTTCGGCATTGCACGAAGAAGACGAAAGAGAGCATTATTCTTTCGAGAGGTACCGGGAGAGACTATGTGACTTCTATAATGAAAAGGATAAGGTACCAGGCGGACAGACCGATAGCCGGGAGTGGGAAGCATACGAAAACAGAGAAGATTTCCCCGCCAAGTATTGCGGTCTGATTGCAGGCTGCCTGCTGGAGAATGGCGCTCCTCTGGAGTATATGGATTACCAAGACATGTGCGGGGTGGAGCTGGTCGAGCAGCTTGAAACATTTGACATCTCGAGAGCCATGAATTGGACCGATGACCTGGTCCTTTCATATAATCCTAAGAAAGTTGTCCGTTCGGAGCCACTATGGCCCAGTGAAGGTGAGATTAAAACCAAATTCTTCACCTTCGTGCCCGGCGGCAAGAAAGCGACCCCCGACGCTCCTGAGGTCGCTCCGCCCCCTGCACCGCAAATCAGCGGGGATCTGGAGAAATACCTGAACGCCCTCCGAGACGACGGTTACGTAGATGCCTGCTATCACTGGATTAAGCGGAAAGGCGTGACAAACTACCACGCTGGATGGGCCGCCAAGATAATGATTGCAAACGTCACCGGTCTTGTTTATGACAGGGTGTCAGAGATTATTGGCATCCCCCGCTTATGGGACCACGCGTCAAAATGTCAGACGCAAGGGAAGACGGACAAACAGGAGGCCATCGAGACCTGTTTCTCATCTCGCGGATTGTCCATCAAACATTAGCCAAAACGCATATAGAAATAATTCAAGAATTCTATAGAAGAAATCCTATACTTCTATAGAACAGCTACTTACATGGTATTTGCTACCTTGCGGTCGAATTAATTCAGTCCGCATGGCCGGCCATGCTTTTACTAATTTTTAAAGTAGAAGCAGCCTATGCAACTATCAAACGAAACCCCGCTGTCGGTGTTGACAGTCGGGCAGCTCAGGTCCCTCATCCGTGAGGAACTCGACACCGTGAAGACCCCGGCATCCAATGCCGGAAGTAGCTCTGAAAGCCCCAAGCGATTCCTCTACGGAATCCGTGGCATTGAAACCTTCTTCAACGTCAGCCACAGAACGGCTCAGGCGTATAAAGATGGTATTCTCGCTCCGGCAGTTTCCCAGAACGGCCGTAAGATTGTCGTGGACGCTGACCTGGCGCTCAAACTTTTCAACGAAAAGAACGTCCGCCATGATTAACCGCCTCGACATCAACCGCAAGACCCTCTACGGGGCCGACATCATCTCCGACATCCTCCGCAAGGAGTACCCGGAAGACGAGATTGTGATGACCATCAAAGGAAGGGACTGCGGCATCTGCCGCAACCCTTTCGACGAAGGCCGCAGCACCCTGCAGGTCTGGATCGAAAAACTCCACCCGGAGCAGCGCCTATCCGACGAGATATGCCGCTACCACGACCTCTCAGGCACCATTCCCGATGGCGACGCATTCGATTTCGCCGCCAGGTACTACTCCCTTGATGGCCAGCCCCTGCTGGAGCGCATCAACACCGAAATGCACCTCCACATCGGAGAGCCTTTCCGCCAATATGCGAGCCAGAAGGACACCCCCAAGGCCGACACGCCAGAAGAACAGGCCGACAACCAGCCTCGTTTCTCCTTCTACCGTGCCCCCATCAAGAACACCGTACCGGAAAAGACCATCACCCTAATGGACGCCTTCCAGTACATCACCGGCGAGCAGGCCAAGCCCCAGACGGAGCACCTGCGCAGCATTGAGGACAAGAAGCAGGCCCGTGCTTACAAGAGTACTCACTTCGACTACGCCACCTTCAGCGGTGAATTCGAAGCCCGTAAGGACGACCGCCTCATCCGCGCCTCCAACCTGTTCAGCATAGACCTGGACCACCTTCCCGACGTCGAAGGAACCTTCCAGCAACTGCTTGCCGACCCCTATTTCGAAACCGCGCTCCTGTTCAGGTCGCCCTCCGGCGATGGCTTGAAATGGATCGTGACCATCGACTACGAAGGCCACACCCACGCACAGATGTTCGCCGCCATTTCCCAGTATTTACAGCTGAAATACGGAGTGGAAATGGACCAGGCCTGCAAAGACATCTCACGCGCCTGCTACCTGCCGCACGACCCCCGCGCGTACATCAACCCCTCATTCAAAGATTAGGTATAAATGAAGAAAAAATTTGATACCGACTTCTGGCTGGAGCAGTCAGAGTCCCCGAAAGCGCAGCGAGCCGTTACGGCGGCTCCTGCCCCTTCCGGAAGCCTTGCAGAAGACATACGCATCGTTGTAGAGCGTATCGTCGCCGAACGAATTGACATCACGGGAGACTATGCCACCTGGCTCAAAGTCTGCTTTGCACTCATCGCCGCCCTGGGTGAGTACGCCCGTGTATACTTCCACGCTGTTAGCCAGTTCTACCCGGGCTATTCCCACGAAGAAGCCGACAAGCAGTTTGACAACTGCCTCAAGGCAAAGGGTCACGGCATCAACCCCGCGTCCTTCTTCGAGATTGCCAGGCAGCACGGCATAGACATCGTCACTGGCACCAGCATTTCCCGCGATTCCGCTACTTCCGCTCCGGCGGAAGATGCGGAAACCACGGAAAGCGCGGAATCCAAACGGGAGCGTCCCCACATTGAGGCTCCCACCTTCTACGACAAGGTGCGCGGCCATATGCCGGACTTCCTGGAGCGTATTGCAGCCTTGATGGACACCATCAAAGATGCCGACATCATTATTCTGGCAGTCCTTGGTGTCGTTTCAGCCTGTCTCCCCAACGTGTATGGCAAGTACGGTCGGGTCAAGGTGTTCCCGAACCTGTTCTACTTCCTCACCGCACGTGCATCCTCCGGTAAAGGCCAGATCTCCTTGTGCCGGTACATCATCCAGCAGATTCACGACGAGCTACGCGAGACATACGAAGCCAAGAAGGCCGCCTATGAGCAGGATATGCAGGAGTATGAACGCAATTGGCGTAAGAAGCCCATGCAGAAGCCGAGGAAGCCAGCCCAGCTGATGCTCATTATCCCCGGCAACTCCACGGCCACATCTGTATACCAGATCCTCAACGACAACAACGGCGTGGCCGTGATGATCGAAACCGAGGGCGACACGTTCTCCAACTCATTCGGTTCCGACCACGGTGACTGGTCCGTAGGCTTCCGCAACGCTTTTCACCACGAACCCATTTCATATCATCGACGTGGAGGTGATGAGCACGCAGAGGTCAAGGAGCCACGCCTGTCTGTTGTTCTTTCGGGCACACCGGAGCAAGTCCGTACGCTTATCAAGACCCCGGAGAATGGCCTTTTCAGCCGCTTTGTCTTCTATTTTTTGGAGTCCGAGCTGACCTGGAAGGACTGCCTGGACGAAAGCGAGGAAGACTCGCTCAACGACCAGTTTGCGGCCTTCGGCAAGGAGTTTCACGAGTTCTACGAGATACTCAACACCTCTACGCCACGCCGGTTCCGCGTGACCCCGGAGCAGCACGACCGCTTTAACCAGTTCTTCGAGGAGAACCAGAAGAACCTGTACAACATGTTCGGCAACGACATCATTGCCTCTATCCGCCGCCTGGGCCTCATTTGCTTCCGCATCGCCATGATCTTCACGGTGCTGCGCGGTATGGAAACCGGCGACTGCTATTCGCCGCTTCTTTGTTCCGACGAGGACTTCGACAACGCCCTGGCCATCACGGAGGTCTTGATCCAGCACACGTCAAAGGTGTACTGCGAACTCTTTGAGCGCCGGTCCGGCTACAATCCGCAGAAGAACGTCATTCAGGCCTTCCTGGATGCGCTCCCGCAGGAATTCAGCCGCCAGGACTATATGAAGGCCGCTCTGGCTGTTGGTCTCAGCGACCGCACCGGAGAGAATTACATCCTCAAGTTCGCCCAGGAGGGCAAGGTCATCGAGCGCCTTAGCCAGGGCAAGTACCGTAAAATCAACAACCCCAAAAACAAGTAGCACCATGAAAGTTCTTATAGACGCCGGGCATGGCATAGGGACGCCCGGAAAACGCAGTCCTGACGGTAAATTCCGTGAATGGGCATTCAACCGCATCATTGCACAGGCCATCGTAAAACACCTCGTATTCCGGGGTTACGATGCCGAACTGCTGGTCCCCGAAGACGATGATGTGCCTCTCATTCTTCGCTGTGCGCGTGTATTTAAGCACACCTACACCTTGGGAAAGGAGAACGTCATTCTGATTTCCGTTCACGTCAATGCCGCCGGCAATGGCAAGGAATGGAAGAAGGCGCAGGGCTGGAGTTGTTACACCTCCGTCGGCGAGACCGAGGCCGACAGGCTTGGAACCTGCCTGGCAGAATCGGCGCTCAAGAATCTTCCCGGGCAGAAGATGCGCTTCGACTACTCCGACGGAGACCCGGACCAGGAGGCCAAGTTCTACATCCTCAACGGCACCCAGTGCCCTGCAGTCCTGACGGAGAACCTCTTTATGGATAACCACGAGGATCTGGCTTTCCTTTCCTCCGAGGAAGGGCAGAAGGCTATTGTGGCGCTCCACGTTGAGGGTATCGTAAACTACATCAAGGGCAGGGAAGGTTAGTGCCTGCCGTCATTCTTCAGGTCCCGTCACTCGCTTGGGTGGCGGGACTTTTCTTTTTGACCGCCGTAGATGGGTTGTCCTCGCGACAGATTTAGTGACAACAGTCTGTCACTGATGTCGATTTTTGCACCCCATTATACCGATTTACACAAAAATTCACTAAATTTGGCAATTATAGCGCAAAACCCCCTAATAACACTCTCTGCCTGATGGCATCAGACATCGACATACGCGAAAACGATATACTCCAGCAAGACCCCGTTCTTCTGGAAACCCTTCTCACCGAACACAGCCGTCCTAAAAACGGCAAGAAACACGCACACATCATCTGGGCCACCGACAATTATCAGTCCCTCGGCCCCGAGTACGGCGAAAACGAACAAATCTCCATAGCATCCATCACCGGTGACCACGGCAGCCTCATCCAGCCACGCGTCCGCAAGACTAAGGAAGAGCAGCAGGCCCGTGCCCGCGACAAAGGCGAAGTCTTCACGCCCGCCTGGATCTGCAATAAGCAGAACAATCTGGTCGATAACGAATGGTTCGGTGCCTTCGGCCTCTTCAACGAGGAAACTGAAACCGGCTGGACCACCAATCCAAATCCCATCCCGTTCCCGACCAAAGACGGCAAGACCTGGCAGGACTATGTGAACGACACCCGTCTTGAGATAACCTGCGGTGAAGCCCCGTACCTCGTCAGCCGCTACGATACCATCACTGGCGACATTATCCCCGTCAAGGACCGCATCGGTCTCCTGGGCCGCAAACTCCGCGTAGTAGACGAGAACACCTCCACCCCGGAAGAATGGTACGCCGCCGCCAAACTGGCCTATCAGGCAACTTATGGCTACGAATGGCAAGGCGACAACCTTCTCCTTGCCCGTGAAAATGCCCTGTTCACTTTCATCGACTACTACGCCGACAAGTTCAACGCCCAGCCCAGCAAGGACCAACTCAGGGAGATTGCCGAAATAATCTCCTGGAACTTCTGGCAGATGGATGGCATCAAGGGTGTCATCCCGAACTCCTGCCACGACGATGTGGAAGTCATCCCGTCCCTGTTCGGTGACGGAGAAGAAATCGTGACCCATTGTAAAGGCTGTGAAACCGACGACATCCGCCGGCACAACGGCATTTACTGCAAGATAATGGACTGGGAAACTGGCAAACCAGTCAAATTCATTGACCTCATAAAGAGATAGGGGTATGCAGTACTATTCGACACTAAAAGCGAAGCTGGTCTACATCTTCACCATCGAGGATGCCGCCCACCGAGGCTGCGTCAAGATTGGAGAGGCTACGCTTGAGGAAGCCACCAACCTCACCTTGCCACCCAACTGCAAGGAACTCAACCAGGCGGCCCGCAAGCGCATAGACCAGTACACCAAGACGGCAGGCATCGACTACACCCTCCGTCACACCGAACTTACCGTCTCCATCCACGGAGGCACCATCACGACCTTCAACGACAAGGAGGTCCACAACGTCTTGCTCCGCTCGGGAATCAAGCGCCACGACTTCTCGCAGCGCAACCAGGGCCGAGAGTGGTTTGAGTGTAGTGTCGAGACTGCATTGGCCGCCATCCAGGCGGTAAAGGAGGAGCGCCAGTCCATCCGCGCCAATGAAGTAGTCGCCATTGACGAATCCATCGAATTCCGTCCCGAGCAGAAGGACGCCATTCACAAAACCGTCACCAAGTTCCAAACAGGTGGCAAGTCCATGCTCTGGAACGCCAAGATGCGTTTCGGCAAGACCCTTTCCGCCCTGCAGGTGGTGAAGGAAATGCAGTTCCACCGCACCATCATCATCACGCACCGCCCTGTCGTGGACCAGAGCTGGTTCGATGACTTCTACAAGATATTCTCGATAATGGACCCCTATACCTACGGCTCCCGTGAGAAGGGTGAACCATTCGAGATACTGGAACGCCTTGCTAAGCGCAATCCGGACCAGCACTACGTCTACTTCGCCTCGATGCAGGACCTTCGCGGTGCCGAGATGGCTGGTGGCAAGTTCGACAAGAACGCCGCCATCTTCAAGGCTAACTACGATATGCTCATCATTGATGAAGCACATGAGGGCACGCAGACCGAGTTGGGCCAGAACGTCATCAAGCTGCTCACCAAAGAGAATACCCACGTCCTCAACCTCTCCGGCACTCCGTTCAACCTGCTTGACGATTACAGGGAAGATGAAATCTTCACCTGGGACTACGTTATGGAGCAGAAGGCCAAGGCCGAATGGGACCTCAACCACTTCGGAGACCCGAACCCTTATGCCGGTCTGCCTCGCCTGAACATCTTCACTTTCGACCTGGGCAAAGCGCTGGCAGGATTTGAAGACATTGAGGATTCCGCCTTCAATTTCAAGGAATTCTTCCGTACCTGGACTGGCGACCCTGAGCGTGACCACCGTACTATGCCTGAAGGCATGGAAGGTAAGTTCATCCATGAGGAGCACGTCAAGTCCTTCCTGGACCTCATTGTCAAGTACGATCCTGAGAGCAACTATCCATATTCCACCGTCGAATTCCGTAACTCCTTCCGCCACACGCTGTGGATGGTACCGGGCGTCAAGGAAGCACGAGCGCTGTCTGCTCTCCTGAAAGCCCATCCCATCTTCGGCCAATTCGATATTGTCAATGTCGCTGGCGATGGTGACGAGGAAGTGGAGACTGACAACGCCCTCAAGATGGTAGAGAAGGCGATGGGACCGGAGCCGGAGGATACCCGCACCATCACGCTTTCCTGCGGCAAGCTGACCACCGGTGTCACTGTCCGTCCCTGGACCGCCGTGATGATGCTCGCCGGTTCTCATAACACGGATGCCAAGGCCTATATGCAGACCATCTTCCGTGTTCAAAGTCCGTACACCACCAATGATGGCCGCCGCAAGGAGAATTGCTATGTCTTTGATTTCGCTCCGGACCGCACCCTGAAAGTTCTGGCCGATACAGCTAAAGTTCAGACCAAGAAAACCGCCTCCGAGAGCGACCGTGTCAAGCTGGGCGAATTCCTCAACTTCTGCCCGGTTATCGGCTACAATGGTACCCAGATGGCCAAGTTCAACGTGGAGAACATGCTGGAGCAGCTCAAACGTGCCTACATCTCCCGTGTGACACGCAATGGTTGCGACGATCCCCGCCTTTACAATCAGGAAATGCTCCGTAAGTTGGATGCTGATGCCCTGGCTAAGTTCAAAAACCTCCACGCCATTATCGGTGCGACCAAGGCCAATCATACCTCCACGGATGTCGATATGGCCAAGACCGGACTTACCAACGAACAGTATGCGGAACTGGAGCGCATCAAGAAGAAGAAAAAGCACGAACTGACAGAGGAGGAGAAGAGACGACTTGAAGAGGCAAAAGAAAAGAAGAAGAATGCCGACAACGCCATCTCCATCCTGCGAGGCATTTCCATCCGTCTTCCGCTACTGATGTACGGTGCTGAGTTGACAACTGACGAGCAGGATGTCACCCTGGAGAATTTCACATCACTTATAGACGATCAGTCTTGGGAGGAATTCATGCCACGTGGTGTCACCAAGGAACTCTTTGCTGAGTTCATCCCGTACTACGACCCGGATATGTTCCGAGCCGTCAGCCGCAACTACCGTGACCTGGTCCGTGCAGCTGACAAACTCACTCCACTTGAGCGCACGAGAGATGTCGCCCGCATTTTCTCCTACTTCCGTAATCCGGATAAAGAGACTGTGCTGACGCCCTGGCGAGTGGTCAATATGCACATTGGAGACTGTATCGGTGGTCAAGTATTCTTTGATACGGATATGCAGACAGAAGGGGTAAAACCTCGCTTCGTTGACCACGGAGAAGTGACCACAAAGGTTTTCAAAGACCCGAATACTCGGATTCTGGAAATCAACTCAAAGACCGGCTTGTATCCGCTTTATATGGCATACAGCGTCTTTGCCGAGAAACTCCAGGACTATCGGGATAAACATATGTTAGCAACCGATGTCCCTGTCGAAACCCAGAACAGGATATGGGACGATGTTCTAAGGAACCACATCTTTGTTATATGCAAGACTGAGATGGCAAAGAGCATCACTAAGAGGACGCTCCGGGGTTTCCGGCAGGCAAAGGTCAATGCCAGATACTTTGAGGATTTAATTAACAAGATTACCAACCAACCTGAACTGTTCACCACCAAGGTTATACGTGGTAAGAATTATTGGAATAATAACGTTCTTGAGGATAATATGAAGTTCAACGCAATAGTTGGGAACCCGCCATACCAAGTTAGCTTTTCAAACACAAGCGCTTATGCCGGTTCTATCTACCAAATGTTCATTGAGATTGCACGCAAGCTGCGTCCCTCTTATATCTCAATGATAACTCCGAGTAGGTGGTTAACAAAGGATGGTCAGGGGATTAAAGATGAATGGGTTGATGATATGCTTAATAGTAATCATTTCATCAAACTAACAGACTACCCTGATGCTTCGGAGTGTTTCCCTGGAGTTGAAATTAAGGGCGGTGTGAATTATTTCTTGTACAGTAACAATTACACTGGACCTTGCGAGCATATTATTCATCAGCGAGGAGGAGTGGTAAGTAAGACCAGTAATCTGGATTCTCTGGGAGCCGGTATTGTTATACGTGATGTCAACGCTGGTGACATTTTGGAGCGTATATTTAAGGTTGAAGGGAAGGAATACATAAACACCAACACTTTCGCGTCGCTGGTTGGCCCTCGAGATTTCTTTACCACAAAGGTGGATGGTGAAAGTATCCTTGGAACGAACTGGAAGGGTTATGTTTCTGAAAAGGATGCTAAACACCCTATAAAGTTCTATTTAAATCGTCAGATGGATGCTAAGGGCTTTGGATGGGTTTCCGAAGCTGATATTTTGAAGAACAAACAAGTTCTTCATATGCATAAGATTTACATCCCGAAGGCTGGCGGCTCTGGGAATGACCCTATTGTTCTTGGAAAGCCTATTTATGGCGAACCAGAAAGCGTATGCTCCGTCACTTATCTTGTTATTGGATACAACGGGTATTTCAAGTCCCAGGTTGAGGCAGAAAATGCTATTTCTTATTTGAAGACCCGTTTCTTCAGATACCTCGTTTCTATCAAGAAAAGAACACAGGATAACCCAAGAGACGTGTTCCAATTTGTTCCGCTCCAAGATTTCTCAAAAACTTGGACCGATACGGAGTTATATAAGAAATACTCCTTGTCAAGACACGATATAGAGTATATAGAATCGATGATTAAGCCTATGGAGGGAGAGGCTCTGTTTGATTCTAATGAAATGCTTGATCCCAACTTCGGCAATTTCGTATTAGCAGAATATGGGGTAAAAGTTGGAGACCGGATTGTATATACTCCCGCCAATCTCGAACTTGTGGTTGCTGAAGATAATATGGTTGAATATGGAGGCGAGAGATTCACTCTTGCTCAATTTACGGCCAAGTATATGCCGCGCAATAAAAGAAGTGTTTCTGGCGTTTGTCAGGGACCTAAGTACTTCTCTTTCAAAGGCGTCAGCCTTTATCAGATGAAAGAGTCCTTCCTTGGTGGCAATAAATAATTATCATCGCTTTATGAAAGACAACGGCTGCATATACATCCTGACGAATCCCTCTTTCCCGGAGTATGTCAAAATCGGCTACGCCACCAACCTCGAAGCACGCCTCAAACAGCTCAACCGCTCCGAGACCATCCCATATGCCTTCCGTGCGTACGCCATCTATGAGGTGGACAAGGCCCTCACCGACAGGGAACTCCACAAGCTGATAGACAAGCTGAATCCGGAACTCCGCGCCATTGATGAATTCGACGGCAAGCCTCGTGTGAAGGAATTCTATGAAATGTCCAAAGAGGCCGCCTACGAACTCCTGGAGTGCATTGCCAAGATTTCAGGCACGATGGATCGCCTCAAGAAAGTCAAACCCGAAGGCCACGAGATAATGGACGAGCAACTTGCTCAGGACATCAAAGAAGCAGCCCGCCGAGGCCCCTTCAACTTCTCCGCCTGCGGCATCCCCGCCGGTGCCGAACTGGAATACGCCGATGACCCCACTGTGGTCGTCACCGTAGTAGATGACCGCCACATCCAGTACCAGGGCGAAACCACCTCCCTCAGCAACCTCGCCCAGCGCCTCAAAGGCTTCAACCACCCCGTCCAAGGCACCCTTTGGTTCAAATACCGCGGCGAAATCCTCAACGACCTCCGCGACCGCTTAGGGAAGTAGATACGATAGAATTAATTCACTCGATAATATATGAACTTAGCCTCTCTGTTTCACGGAACGTTGGGAACCATTACGATAGTGTGGGTGGTTTTTATCATCCTGCTGTTCGCGTTCGCCATCATCCGTGCATTATTGAAGACCGGTGTTGTCATTAAGGATTGTGACTCGTTGTCATTTCCTGCCACCGAGGATGAACTGAATAAGACGCCTGTGGGGAAGATGCTGCTTGAGAATGAGCTGGAGCAGACCTCCGATTATATCGAGGATGCGGTCAGCACTCAGGCGGTTGCGGCGAAATATAAGCTGAATGTGCGTCTTATGCAGGCCGTTCCCAGCATCCTCACGAGTATGGGTATCCTGGGCACCTTCGTCGGTCTTTCATACTCCGTCTTGAACTTTGATACTTCATCATCCGAGAGCATCCGCGCCAGCATTGAAACCCTGCTTGCCGGTATGGGTACCGCCTTCTTCACGTCAGTCGCCGGTATGTTCTTCTCGCTCCTTTACCTTTGGTTTGAGAGGAACCGTTACAACCATCTCTGCAATTCCGTAGAGGCCCTCTGCGGCCGCATCAACAAGCAGTACCATCGTCCTTCTGGAGCGCTGCTGGATGCCGGATTGGAGAAGATTTCCGGCAAGATTGACGGCCTGCAGCTCTCATTTGGTGACAATATCGACAAAGTCTTTGACGAGAAGGTTACGCCAGTGATGACGGAGATTTCCCGCAAACTGGAAAATCCTGCACAGACGGTTGTCGATGGCCTCCTCGTCGAGTTTAGAAAACTCAGCGATGGATTTGCTGATCGACTCACCGAGAGGGTAAACAACAAGATGAATGAGCTTCTGGAGCAGTTTATCCTGGCCACCGATGAATTGAAGACCGTTCCGGAAGCCATCAATACAGCAACTACGAATTTGGTCAAGTCTGGTGAGACCACCATCGAGATGCAGAAGGCCTACACCAAAGAGACGAAGGAGCGCTTCGACAAATACACCGAGGATCTGACCAACGCAGTCAAGGGGCAGCTCAGCGAGATTCAGAAGCAGTTTGCATCGGCTTCTGGTGCTTTAAAGGGCATCCCCGAAGAGATTACGCACTCTGTTGAGGCCCAGAAGACCGTCACGGAAGATTTCGCCCAGCAGATTGCCAAACTCAGCACCATTGAGGAAATCTACTCTGCGGCTATCGAGAAGATTACCACCGCCAATAAAGACCTGGCCGATGCCAAATCCAATATCAACGCACTTACTACGAGGATTGGCGAGGCGTCCAAATCCATTGAAAGTGCCTCCTCAGGAATGGTCGAGAGCAACAAGAAGATGCTCAGCGATTTCGAGGCCATCTACGAACTCAACCGGGATGTCACCAGCCAGGTCAAGGACTACAGCGAGCGCGTAAGCGGCATCGAGAAAGGGCTGAAAGGCATTTTTGGCGAGATCGAGAAGGGCCTTACCAGCTATGCCACCACTTCTTCGAAGAATATGCAGGGGATGCTGGATGTTTTCACCGGTGCCGTGACAAAGGCAAGCCAGGAGATTTCCAACTCGACCGCTCCGCTGCACGAGGCTATTTCTGGCATCCTCAACGCACTGGATAAGACCGAGAAGAGTGCCAAATCCCTGCTGGCAAGGGTAGAAAACCTTCCTCAACAGAAAGCAAATCAGTAATAGATGAAGCGCTCCAAAGACATAGAGGGTTCAGAGAATCCCTTCTCGCTCTCCATTGGCGACCTGATGGCAGGAGTGCTGTTCATCTTCGTGCTCCTGTTGGCCTCGACCATGCTGGATATTCAGCAGAAGGCCGAGGCTGACGCTGAAATCGCGAGCCGCTACAACAATATCAAGACAGAAATCTATCTCGATATTGCCAAAGAGTTCCACGACGACCTTGCCAGTTGGAACGCTGTGGTGGACTCCACCGACCTTGCCGTCCGGTTCTTGACAAACGAATCGCTTGATGCCAAGGTTTCCTATTTCTCCAAAGGAAGTTCAGCCCCGAGCGACCATTATAAGGAGATCCTCAACGACTTCTATCCTCGCTTCATGGCTATCATATCAGACCCGCGTTATCGGGACGCCATTGAGGAGATACGTATCGAGGGCCACACGGACTCGGACGGCGGATATATGTACAACATCAACCTCTCCCAGAGCCGTGCCCGTGAAGTGCTCAACTACTGCCTCAAAATCTCCGACACAATGGAGAATGGCGAGGAGATAATGAACTGGGCACGCTATAAGATTACCGCCAACGGCCTTTCCTATAGCCATCCTATTCTCAATGCCGATGGGACCGAGAACAAGGACCTGTCTCGCCGCGTGGAGTTCAAACTTAGGACGAACGCCGAGCAGCAGCTGGAAGAAATCGCCAAAATCCGTCTGCAATAATGGATCGTGCCGATGTCAAGAAACTGTTGGGCTTTGGCTTCAACGAGGATCGGGTCTTCGGATTTGCGAAGGCCGGATTCAACGCGGAGAAGTTCAACAAGAATCTCGAAATCCTCAAAGGAATCGGCGACAAGATGCTGGAGGTGAGAGATACCCTCAGCGACGACGAGATACGTAAATTGTTGGCCCGCTTGCACAAGTCCTGGAAAGAGGGTGTGCCTCCCGAATCCATTGACCTGACGCTGATGGAATCCCGGAGTGCAGGCTATGGACTGACGGAAAAGACAGAGGCGGACTTTCTTTACTACCTGATAAAGGTAGAGGAAGCTGACGGCAACTGGACACCGTCCTGCCTGAAAGGCTACCTGCACAGCACCCTCCGGCACTGGTACGACTTCAAACCGGGTGTTCGTGAGGCAATCGGATGGTTCATCCTCAATCACGCCGATAAAGACGCAAAGGACCTGTCTGTACTCATTCCGTTCATTGATACCGACGGACCGGCTAAGCTGGGTACCTACCTCCGAAAGAAGAAACAATCCTGGCAGTGGGCACCGCCGACAGTCCTGATGCCGACAACCCGCATCAACTATCCCTACTTCGGTGACACCCTGATGACGTATTTCAAAGACGTGCAGAAGGGTGAATACGATGATTTGCGCTCAGCGCTCAACCTGCACAACCAGACACGCACCGACAAAATCTTGCTTCCGCAGCTCATTATCAAGACCGGAAAATTCAACAAGGACCTGTTGGACATAGCCACAAAGCGAATAGGAGACCCCTTCGACGAATCTTGGTGGGCACCGTTCGACGGGGCTGACGCAGAACAAAAGAAGAATCTCCGCCTGGCCCGTAAGATTCTGCTCAGTTGGATTATGCAGGAGGTCATCCGAATGTTCTTTGAGGTTCTCTGTCACGACAGCGACCGAAAGAACTTCTGGAGCAAGCAGGCCCACAAGGTGTCAGACTTCACCGTATTCGGTTCCTACTACTCCAAGCATTTAGCGCAGCAGAGCCTTCCGTCCCAGAGCGTGAGCAGACATTTCCGCACCGTCGATTCAACGGTGGACAACTGCGCCCTGGCAATGTATATGGGCGACTATGTTGTCATTGAGTTCACGCAGGTCGGCGCTCTCTATGCCTACAAGAGAAACAGCAACAACTATCGGGCGGCATTCCGCTACGCCAACAGCCTCAGCAAAGTCGATGACCTCAAAGTCTCCGGCTTGCCGATGCTTTACGACCTCGACTACCACCGCTTTGCTGTCGAGGGCAAAATGAACCACCAGGGCAGCTGGAGTTACCGAATGAACAACTGGATCAGCCGCCAGGTAAAAGACACGGACGACGAAGAATAAGATATGCCTATGGACCAGACGAAGATAGTCAAACTCCTGCGCCTGACGAAGATGCTCACGGGGAATACGACCCTGACCATTGAGGATTTGGCAGTGAAGATGGGGACCACCACGCGCTCGATCTACCGCTACATTGACACGTTGCGGGAGGCGGGGCTGGTAGTGAATAAGCTCTACGGCAATGTGTATCAGATGGGGAAGATGTCTTCGACGTTCCCGAATCTTGCCAAGTTCATCTACTTTACCGAGGAGGAGGCCTACATTCTCAACAATATGATAGAGAACCTGTCGGTCACCAACTCGCTGAAGAAGGACCTCAAGCGGAAACTCTACAGCGTCTACGACTGCACCAGCATCGCCAGTTACACGGAGCGCTGCAACAATGCCCCCAACATAGAAGCGCTGGAGCTGGCACGGAAAGAGAAACGGCAGGTGCTCCTTCGGAATTATACCTCCGGCCACAGCAATGTCACCCGCGACCGCATCGTGGAGCCTTTCGACTTCACCTCTGAGATGATCGATGTCTGGGCCTGGGATGTTGAGGCAGGACAGAACCGAGTCTTCAAGGTTGCACGTATCGATGAGGTTGAGGTCCTGACCGAGCCGTGGCAGCACGAATCAGACCATCGCCGCCTCAATGTCGATGTGTTCCGTATGTCCGGCGAAGGAGCCATCCCCGTCAAACTCCGGCTCAACACCCGCGCCAAGGCCCTTCTCGTGGAAGAATTCCCCCTGGCCGCCAAAGACCTCAAAAAGGACGGCAAAACCTGGCTCCTCGACACCACCGTCACCTGCCTCGAAGGCGTAGGCCGCTTCGTCATAGGCCTCGCCGCCGACATTGAGATTGTCGATTCTCCCGAGCTGGGCAAATATGTGGAGGAATACGCGCAGAAATACATCATCTCTGCGGCGGAGGCGTAGCAACGATTTTCCGCTATTTCCGCCGATTCCGTCATTTCCGCAGTAGCGGAAGGAGCGGAAACCCTTTGGGCCGATAAGATGAATAAGAAAGCGGCACTTGCCCTTCTGGGACGGACAAGCCGCCCAGAAAGGCAACCTTCAATGCCACCCTTCGCTGTGAGATTGATGTCTTTGTCCGCTACGCTCCCAAAGCCACCAAACTCACGGACGCCCCACCGCACAGATTAAAGGAAAAGCGGTCACGGTCAGCAGTCAGTTGCTCCGGGCGCTACGCCCCCTCCACAACTGCCAGCTCACCGTGCTGGTTTATGCCCTCCCGACCTCCCACAGGGAGGAGAATAATCGCCCGGGAGCGCCCTACCAGCGCAACCGTCCCTGCCCCGAATCCGCGAACATTAACATAATCCCATCGGGATTGTGTAACTCCTCGCTCGAACGGCATCTCACCGCATCAAAGGCATCAAGGTGCGTGGGTCAGAAGCCCGCCCCGAACGTCCTACAGGCTGCGGGTTAGCACAATCCGGATTATGTTAAGTTCGCTCCGTCAATGAGTTAGCGAGCGTACTACCTCGAAACTCCCGGGCGAGTCGGCGGCAGGAGAGCAGCCCCCCTCAAGGACCTCCGGCCTCCAGGCCCGTCGGGGGGCTGCGCACTTCCCGGGTGCTTCGCTTCAGCTGCGTCAAGGTGCGAGTCCCGCTCCAGCAGTCGTATCCTTCGCTTGCGCTCCGGATACCACTGCCTCCGCTACTTTCTCCGCATCAAAGGAAGGAGGTATGCGAGGCCGGGAAGTGCAGGCACGAACACCGGCATCAAGATTCGAAGGGCATCTCTCGCTTTCAGCCTCAGTGCAGTGCGAGCATCCTGCCGCCTCACGCAGCATCCGCTGCTGGGTCGTTCCGTGCCGTGACTCCTCTTCCTCCGCAGGCTCCGTCAGAAGAGTCCCGTCCCTCCACTCCTCGGTAAGCCTACGGCTTGTTTATACCCGGCCGCTATTCCTCCAGGCCTTGTGAGTCTCCGCCTTGA
>Ga0310690_10003384_pt1 | contig 24022 bp, 12 predicted proteins | sample AusTroGonzalo_MG_2_FD_207661 | JGI IMG/M metagenome (GOLD analysis project Ga0310690, IMG submission 207661) | Bovine rumen microbial communities from tropical cattle in Woodstock, Queensland, Australia - Gonzalo_04 (v2) (version 2) | ecosystem: Host-associated > Mammals > Digestive system >... | reverse complement strand
TGATTATCATTCCGTTATTGATATTGATTTATGTTGCGTTCCGCCTCGGACAAAAGCGCCGTTTTGAGCGTTTTGCCCAAATCGGGATGCGCGACTACCTGGTGCCGGGCTATTCTAACCGCCGCGCCAATTTCAAATTTGTTGTCTTTCTACTAATGATTGCCTCGCTGATTTTGGCTTTGGCCAATTTACAGAGCGGCAGCAAGATGGAAGAAGTGAAGCGTGAAGGCATCGACCTCTATCTGGCCGTGGACGTGTCCAACTCGATGAACGCTGAAGACATCGTGCCGAGCCGTTTGGAACGTTCCAAGCAAGCCATCAATAAGCTCATCAGCGAGATGAAAGGCGACCGCATCGGTGTCATCGTCTTTGCCGATAAAGCTTTTGTGCAATTGCCCATCACCACCGATTATTCGGCGGCGAAGATGTTCCTGTCGACCATAAACACGAGCCTTGTGGCCTCGCAAGGTACGGCTATCGCAGAGGCTATCAACTTGGCGGTCAAGTCGTTCTCCGACGAGGACCACAGCAAAGCAATTGTCATCATCTCCGATGGTGAAGACCACGAGAACGATGCCGCCGTGAAAGCTGCGCAAGAAGCCGCCAAGAAAGGCATCCGTATCTATACCATCGGCATGGGCCTCGCCGAGGGCGCGCCAATTCCTGAGTACAACAAGTACGGACAGCAAACGGGCTACCGCAAGGACAAGAACGGCAACACCATTATCACGCGCCTCGACGAGCAGATGTTGCAGAAAATCGCCGCTGCGGGCAACGGTATTTACGTACGTGCCAGCAACTCCAACGTTGGTTTGGAGAAGATATACAACGACATCGAGAAGCTCGACAAGTCGGAAATCGAGGCTAAGGTCTTCACCGACTACGAGGACCAGTTCCAATGGTTTGTTGGGCTTGCGCTCATCTTCCTGCTTATCGAGGTTTTCCTTTCGACAGGTAAGCGCGAGTGGGAGAGAAGTTTTAACATATTTGAGAAGAAGTCATGAAAACGTTTTGTAAATATCTGACAACCATTATTTTGGCTTTTGTCTTTTTGTCGGCTTCCGCGCAGAGTGATGAGAAGCTGATACGAAAGGGCAACCGCCAATACAAGAAGCAGAACTTCACAGAAGCGGAGGTCAACTACAAGAAAGCACTTGAAGTGCGACCAAACAACGCCAACGCGCAGTTCAATTTGGGCGATGCACTTTTTGCTCAAGAGAACTATGAAGCGGCCTTTGAGGCGTTCCATAAAGTGGTGGAAATGTCGCCCGACGCCAAGCTGAAGTCAGATGCGGTCTTCAACATGGGCAATTGCCTCCTCGCGCAAAACCGATACTACGACGCCTTTAATATATATAAGGTGTCGCTGAAACTGAATCCCGAGAACGCAAACGCACTCTATAACCTCGAGTTTTGTCGTGCCCATTTGGTCAAGAGCCATATTTGGGTGGTTCAGCCCGAGCACGGCAAAGTTGAGGCAAGCGAAACGGAAGCTTTTAATGGCCAGAGAATTATGCTCTCTTCGAAAGGAGATGCCGACTTTGCGCTTTCGGGCTATAAAGTGGTTAGAGCCGACAACCAGTCCGTTGAAGTACAAGTGAGTGGCAACAGTTTCGAGATGCCGAAGTTCGACGTTTTGGTGACGGCCGAGTTTAAACAAGCTCACAAGATAGAAATTGAGAAGAACATCAAGAACGGAACCGTACGTGCCGACAAGATGAAAGCCATCGAAGGCCAACAAGTGGTGTTGAAAGGTGAGGGTGAGGACGGCTTTATTGTGGACAAGTTCATCGTTTACAAGACGGGCAGCCGCAACGATACAGTTCATGTCAATGACACAATGTTCCAAATGCCCGACTTTGATGTGACGGTGACGGCCACCTTCCGCACTGCCCTGAAAGTACGCATCGACAGCGTTTCAAACGGTGTTATCAAGGTGACCGACAGCATTGCCAAGCCTGGTCAAAACATTGGTGTCATTGTGAAGCCCGACAAGGGCTTCCAGCTGGGCGACTTGCGTGTGGTCAGCGAGAATGATGCCACGGAGTCGGCACCCATTTCCGATGACAACATCTTCCAGATGATCAATACGGATGTCAGGGTGAAGGCCTCTTTTGTGGAAGCCACGGATTATTTCAAGGTGGAGGCAGATACGACCATTGAAGGCGGTCATGTTTTGCTTGATGTTTCGGAAGCCACACGCCGTGAGACGGTTGCCTTGCGCAATGCACCCGAACCAGGCTATCAGTTTAAGGAATATGTCATTCATCAGGTGGGCGACACCTCTATTAAAGTTCAGCCTTTGGGCAATTTCTTCACTATGCCTGACTTCGATGTGGAGGTCTCGGCAGTCTTTGAGAAGAGCGAGGGTCAGGATCAGCAGCAACAGCAGCAAAACCAAGACCAACAGCAACAAGACCAGCAAGACCAACAGGCCCAGCAACAACAGCAAAACCAACAGAATCAGGACCAGCAGCAACAACAACAGCAACAACAGCAAAGTCAAGAAATGTCGAAGGAGGACGCGCAGCGCATGCTGGATGCTCTTGAGAATCAGGAGAAACAGACGATGGAGAAGGTCAACGAGCAGAAGGTCCGCCAGCAACCCAAGAAGAAATCCGACAAAGATTGGTAATCAAATTTTGTATTTTTGCAACCCGAAAACAACGAATCAATGAAGAAGATATTCGGTTTATTATTATTCATCGTATGTGTCGCCCCCATGACCCTGTGGGCGCAAGACAGCCCGACCCTCACCGTTTCCGCTAAGAAGGAAGTTGTGGTGGGCGAGCGTTTTCAGGTGGTCTTTGAGGCTAACGCCGAAGGCAAGAATTTCCAGGTGCCTTCGTTCGACGGTTTCACCGTCTTGGGTGGCCCCTTTACCTCGTCGAGTTCCAGTTTCTCGATGGTGAACGGTTCCATGTCACACACGATAAAAAACACCTACACCTATGCATTGCAAGCTTACAAGGAAGGTACGTTTCCCATTGGCCCAGCCTCGTTGACGGTGAAAGGTGAAAAGGTGAGCAGCGAATCGTTTGCCATTAAGGTGCTCCCCGATGACGGCAGTTATTCTGCAGCTTCGGGTGGCGGTGCAAGCGGTGGTTCAAATCAAGGACAAAGCCAAAATACCAACGACCCGCAGGTGAGTGGCAAAGACCTGTTCCTCAAGGTAATACCGACGAAGAAGTCGGCCTACATTGGCGAACAAATTGTGCTGACCTATAAGCTCTACACGAAGATACCAGTTTCATCACTATCTGTCGACAAAATGCCATCCTACGCAGGCTTCTGGACCAAAGACATCACCGACAACAACGGCGGCTCGTTGCGCCAAAGCACAGAATTCGTGAACGGCATGGAATACACTGTGGCCGAAATCCAGAAGATCATCGTGGTACCACAGCGTAGCGGCAAGCTCAACGTTGACCCGATGAGCATTGAGTGCATCGCCCAAGTCAGGACGGAAAGCAACAACCGTCGCAGCAACGACCCCTTCGACATCTTCTTCAACGATCCCTTCTTTAACCGCAACGTTGTCAACGTAAAGAAGGAGCTTTCCACAAGCACCCTCACCATTGACGTGAAGAATTTGCCTGACAATGGTAAGCCGGCATCCTTCGCAGGTGCGGTGGGCAGCTATGACTTCAGGACTGATATTGACAAGACTGAATTGCGGACCAATGAGGCATTCACGCTCACACTCACTGTTTCAGGTACGGGCAACATTGAGTTGCTTCAAATGCCTGAACCGAACTTCCCTCCCGATTTTGAAGTATATGACCCGAAAATCACGACTTCGCCTAACATTACGGCACAAGGCATGACTGGAACGAAAAAGGCAGAGTATCTAGTCATTCCTCGCAGGGCAGGTAGCTTCAACATCACGCCGATAGAGTTCAGCTACTTTAATCCCACTAATGGCACTTATTCAACCCTTAGTTCCGATGCCCATTTCATCCAAGTGGAGAAAGGCAGTGGTGATGATGGCGAAGGCGGCATCTACGCCTCCAACCAGGAAGGCATCAAGTATTTGGGCAGCGACGTTCGCCACATCATGACGGGTAATCCTCACCTCAAATCCAAGCAGTCCTCCTTCTTTGGAACGGCTCCTTATTTTGTGGTGCTGCTCGCCATGTTGTTGCTGTTCATCATCCTGCTCTTGGTCTCGAAGAATCGCGAACAGTCGAAACTGGATGTGGCCGCCAACCGCAACAAGAAAGCGACCAAGGTGGCCCGTGGTCGTCTCAAGAAAGCCGACCAATACTTGAAAGTGAAGGATCAGAATAATTTCTATGTTGAGATGTCGCAAGCCTTATGGGGTTACATCGCCGACAAGCTTGGCATCGAACAGTCTAAGCTCTCAATGGACACCGTGAGCGAAGCCATGAAGGAAAAGAATGTGCCTGACGACCTCACGCAACAGTTTGTGGACACGCTCAACAGCTGCGAGTTTGCCCGCTTTGCCCCCGGTGACGCCGAAGAGAAGATGGGCGACCTCTATCAGAAGGGCATAGAAGTCATCACCAAAGCCGAAAAAGTCTTGTAAAAGAAAGGAACGCGAAAATGAAACGATACACCTTATTAATATTATCGATCTTTGCCCTGCTTCCTGCCATGAGGGCGCAACAATCTGCCGAGCAGTGGTTTGAGCAGGCCAACGGAGCCTACAACGCGGGCTGCTATGACTCTGCTTTGATGCTTTACAACCGCATCGTTGCTGACGATTTGGAATCGGTACCGCTATATTTCAACATGGGCAATGCCTACTACAAAAAGCAAGAGTACCCCATGGCGATTTACTATTACGAAAAGGCTCTCAAGCTCGATCCGAGCAACGATGATGTGCGTACTAACCTCGCCATTGCCAACCTTGCCATTGTTGATAAGATTGAGCCAGTGCCCCAGTCGTTTTTTGAGAAAGGTTGGAACGGGCTGAAATGTTCCCTTTCGGGGCAGCAGTGGACCATTTTGTCCATTGTGGCGTTTGCTTTGCTGTTGGTCTCTGCATTCCTTTTCTTGCGTTCGCGGAACATAGGTCTACGCAAGTTGGGCTTTTTTGCTGGCCTTGTGATGTTCGTTGTGTTCGCCTTGTCGGTGCTGTTTGCAGCACAACTCAAGAAAGCAGCACTCACCGAAGACCAAGCCATCATTATGAACCCGACTGTGACGGTGAAGAGCACGCCCAACGAAGCCAGCATCGATTTGTTCGTACTTCATGAAGGCACCAAGGTCGAAATCCTTGACCATGCCGACGGGTGGAACAAAATCAAGATTGCCAACGGAAGTATCGGGTGGTTACAGGCCGAAAACATGCTCCCATTTTGAGGTATTTTGACGACCAAAACCACTTTTTTTGGAAAAAAAATGAATTTTTTTTCTCCAAAATGTCATTTCTTTGTGAGAATGTCCTATATTTGCAGACCATAATTTGACTAAAATGGGTCATTGAACAAAGTAGAAACGTTTATCAAACAGCTAGTTAATTAAATTTCGTGATATGAAAAAGAGATTTTTACCTTTCAGTTTACTTCTGGTAATCATGATCTTAGGTCAGTCGATCGCTATCGCTGACAATGGCGGACACTATGTTCCGCGCACGCAATCCACTGCCAATGCAGAGTCGTTCATGGCAAGCCTCCGTGCCAATCAGCACACTGGCCTGATTGACCCGGCCTTGATGATTCAGGCCATGCAAAGTGCAGAGACAAAGGGCGCTACGGACAATGAGCTGTATTGGCTCACCATGGGTCCTGATAACATGGGTGGCCAAACCACGGCTGTCCTTTACGACAACAAGCTTAATCCCAACACGGGAGGCACAACGGGTGTCGTGTACATCGGCTCCAAGGGCGGCGGTGTCTACAAGTCCTACAACTATGGTGTCACATGGCATCAGGTGGGCAGCAAAGACCTTATGGTAAGCTGCATGGTGCAAGATGTTGACGGCACCATCTATGTGGGTACTGGCGACGGCAACTCTGCTGCAACGTACAATGGCTTGGATGAGATGGGCTATGACAACAGCTTCGTCGGCAGCGGCATCTACATGATTGGTGCTGACGATGTGCCGATGCAGATTGCTTCCACCACTCCCTCAATGAGCGAAGTGACCGAGTGGTCTTTCGTCAACGACCTTGCCATTGCCAATGGTGTCCTTCTGGCTGCCACTGATGCTGGCCTGAAGTACTCGGTCGACAAGGGCAACACTTGGGCCATGGCCTTGGAAGGCAGAGCCGACGAGGTAAAGGTCGGTAAAGGCAACACTATAGTGGCCTCTGTGGACGGCATGCTTTACATCGGAAGCGACGTGAATCACCTGGTGTGCCGTTCAACGACTGGCAGCAGCATGAGCGGCGACACGCTGATTCCCCAAGCCACCTTGCTTGATGTTGCTATCGCTCCCACCAATGACAATGTTATCTATGCTTCTTGCATCGGTAGCAACGGCAAGCACAGCAACATCTATGTATCTGGTGACAAAGGTGCCACATGGAAATTGATTCTTCCTGCTACTGATGATCACAATGTGTATGGCGGTTATGGCCTCTACAATCATGGCATGACGGTTAACCCGACCAATGAGGGCATACTCTACATTTGGGGTTATGACCTTTGGAAGTTGGAAAAGCCGGAAAGCGGCACGGGTTTCTATCTGACCGAACAGATTTCTAGCCTGACATACTTCTATCAACCGAACTATGTGCATGTCGGTCTCCACTGCATGGTGTTCTGCCCGTACAACGTCGCCGAATGCTATGTTGGTACCGATGGTGGTGTCTTCAAGGGCACTTACAGTGCTGGTAGCTTCACTTTCAGCAACTGCAACAGAAACTATGTCACCATGCGTGTTTTCAGCGTGGGCGTTTCTGGCACAGACAGACGCATCCTTGCCGCGGGCCTCGACCATGGCGTAGTTAGAATCGACGGCTCCTTGACCCAAAACACCGTGAACACGGGCACTTGGATTAATCCTCTTGGTTATAACCTTGGCCTCTACGACGAGAGTGCTCAAGCTGGTCCTTGCGCCTTCTCCAACATTAACGACAACACTATCTTCGTGACTTACAAGAATGGTGATGCCATTGGTTTTTCCCGTTCGGAGACCGCTGGCGACGACTGGGTGTCGGTCAACTTCACCTCACATTCCAGCATTTCGCTCGATGAGGCTTTCCGTATCCCCATCCTGCTCCACGAAGACTTTGAGGATGAGCTCAATCCTGCTACTGTGTGGTTCTTTAACACCACGGGTGAAAATATTCCCGCTGGTACCGAAGTCCAATGCATAAGCAACAATGAATTCCCCTTCAACCATATACTGGAGCACAACCTGATGGCTGGCGACTCCATCGAGGTGCAAGACCCGATTAGTGCTCGTATGTATGTCGGCTGCAAAGACGCTGTTTATACATCCCGCACTCCTTTGGATTTCTCCGTTGAGACGGTTTGGTACGAACTTGTTTCGAACGAAGAAGAAGGAGAAGAGTTTGCCGGTACGCCTCTTGCTATGACAATGGACGCTGACGGCGAAAACCTCTTCGTGGGTACCGTTGAAGGCAAGCTCTACCGCTTCATGGGCGAGACTTCGGCCACGATTGACTCGGTTTGGGACAAATACAATACTGCTGGAACTGTGACAGCTACCTATTACCAACACTTTGTCACTATTGACGAGATGACACTGCCCGTTGACGGCCAATGCGTCACTTCAGTGGCCATCGACCCTCGCGATGCCAACAAGGTGGTGGTCACCTTGGGTAACTATGGCAACACAGAATATGTGCTGTATTCCACCAACGCTCTGTCGGCCAACCCGACCTTCGCCAGCATGCAGGGCAACCTGCCTAAGATGCCGGTCTATTCCTCCGTCATCGAAATGGCTACGGGTAAAGTTATCATTGGTACTGAGCGCGGCATCTACACCAGCAACGGTGTTGGCAATGCCACTTGGACTGCTGACGGCTACATGATGGGCGAAGTGCCGGTTATGGAACTCAAGCAACAGTTGCTCTACCACGAGGACGAATACGTGGTTCTGATGAGCGAAGAGGACACCGTGGTCATTGCATACCCGGGCGTCCACAACACGGGTATCATCTATGCCGCTACCTACGGCAAGGGTGCTTATCGTTGCGAGAACTACAAGCAACACAGTGGAACCGACATTCCTGAGGGTCCTGCTGCCGTTGAGACTCGCATTGAAATGTATCCTAATCCCGTGCGTGACCAAGCTATCGTCAGCTTCGATATGGCGAACGATGCCAACGTCAGCTATCAGGTGTATGACATGATGGGACGTCTGGTGATGAACCGTAACCTGGGTCGCCTCTTACAAGGCCAACAGCAGGTCAATGTCAACCTCAACGACCTGAGCACCGGCTCTTACATCCTGCGCCTCACCAAGGGCACTGAAAACGCCGTGGTGAAGTTCCTGGTGTACTAATCCTCGAGGTTAGCGAACTAAAAACGGAGGGCATCAACGATGTCCTCCGTTTTTTTTTGTTTTTGGTGTTGCGAAACGTTATTTCGTCAGGATCTCTAACCCTGTTTCTGTCATGAGGAAGGTGTGCTCCCATTGGGCGGAGGGCAGCTCGTCCTCAGTGATGACGGTCCAGCCGTCGGCGCTGTCGATAAAGACCTTCCATGTGCCGGTATTAATCATCGGCTCGATAGTGAACACCATGCCTGGCACCAAAAGCATCCCTGTGCCTTTTCTGCCGTAATGAAGCACCTCAGGCTCGTCGTGGAACTTGAGACCCACGCCGTGGCCACAGAGGTCGCGCACTACGCTGAAACCGTTCTTATGGGCGTGCTGCTCGATGGCATTGCCGATGTCGCCGACATAGCCAAAAGGCTTGGCGGCTTCCATGCCGATATAGAGACATTCCTTAGCCACGTCGACAAGCTTCTGCTTGCGTGGTGAGGTCTTTCCGATAACGTACATGCGCGAGGCGTCGGAATAATAGCCGTCCAAAATGGTGGTGACATCCACGTTGATAATGTCGCCTTCCTTCAGGATTTCCTTTGCCGAGGGGATGCCGTGGCAGACCACCTCATTAATGGAGGTGCAGACACTTTTCGGGAAGCCTTCGTAGCCCAAAGGTGCCGGAATTGCACCATGCTCAATGGTGTAATTGTGAACCAATTCGTTGATTTCCAACGTGCTCATCCCTGCATGGATTTTCTCGCCCACGAGGTCGAGGATGGCTGTGGTGATGACGCCACTCTTTCTGATGCCTTCAATTTGCTCGGGTGTACGGATGAGGGTGCGTTTGGGCACCATTGCACCTTTGCTTTCCAAAAACATCACTTTTCTGTCTAATGCCGTCGGTTCCTCTCCAGCCGGCACATGCCATTTCTTACGTCTATTAAACATACTGTTTGCAATTGAGCCGCAAAATTACGGAGTTTTTGGCAAATATTGAACAAATTACTTTGCAATGACGATGCCCAACTCCTTATTAATCTGCTTGCGGATGTCGTCGAGATCTTTCTTTCGCTTCAGCAAAATGAGTTGGTTATCGGGGTCGGAAGTGGATTTCAGTTCCTCCTCAATGGCTTTGCGACGGTCGGTGATGATGAGGTCCTTGTAGCGGTAAATCGACGACAACACCGTGGCTCGCAGCACGTCTTCCTCTCGCTTGACAAAGATGCCGTATTTTTCCCATTGGTCAAGCTTGTAGGGTGTGGAGAGCAGGTCGGCAGCCAGTTGGGCGACGGCTTCGTCTTCATAGGAGACGAAATACTGGTCATCAGGGATTTGTCCTGTGTCAAGGGCTTGGTCGAAGAGGTTGAAAATCTTGCGGTTGACGGGATCGAGGAAAAGGCATTCGTCGTTTTTCAGGTCATCGATGATGAACTGTGCCACTGTGACCGGCTCATAAACGGTTTGTCCCTCATCGTTCTTGCGCTCCTCGGCAATCGTATCGCGGCCGTACATGAGCAGCAGTTTCACCAACTCACGTTCTTGGTAATAGCCTGCTGGAAGTTGGTCTTCAAGAGGCTCCTCTTGCTTGGGCGTGGTGATGGAGGCATCTGTTTCTGGCAGCGCCTCGCCTTCAGGCCCCAGCGACTTCTTGAACTTGGCGCGGAGCAGCTTGTTCAACTCGTTGGTGAGGGTCTGTTCGGGCATGTCCAAGAGGCGGCTGCATTCCTTGACGTAGGTGATGCGGAAGATGCTGTCGGGAATGACGGAAATGGTCTCCACGATGTCGCGCACCACCTGTCCGCGCTTGATGGGGTCGTTTTCGGCATCCTTCAGCAGCAGTTCTGTCTTGAAACGGACAAAGTCCTTGGCGTTGTCCTTTAGGTAGTTGCTGACATACTCCGTTGAAAACTCTTTGCCGAAGCTATCGGGGTCGTGCTCGGGAGGCAAAACGACCACGCGCACGTTCATGCCTTCGGAAAGAATCATATCCGTGCCGCGCAAGGCCGCGTGAACACCCGCCGCGTCGCCATCGTAGAGCATGGTGATGTTCTTCGTGTAGCGCTTGACAAGACGTATCTGCTCCATCGTTAGCGAGGTGCCGCTGCTGGCTACTACGTTCTCGATGCCTATTTGGTGCATTCGCAGCACGTCGAAATAGCCTTCGACGAGGATGCATTCGTCCTGTTTGGCGATGGCGTTTTTGGCGAAATAGATGCCGTACAACGTTTGTTTCTTGTCGTAAATCTCCGACTCGGGCGAGTTCTGGTATTTTGGGCTTTTCTTGTCGTTAACGAGGATGCGTCCTCCGAAGCCGATGACGCGTCCCGTCAGGTTGTGGATAGGGAACATCACGCGGCCATGATAACGGTCGTATAGACCCTTGGAGCCTTTGATGGACAAGCCTATCTGTTCCAATAGCTCGTCGGCGTAGCCGTTCTGCTTGGCGTGTTGGGTGAAAGCGTCCCAATGGGCCGAGTCGGGGTTGTAGCCCAAGTGGAACTTCTGGATGATGGGGTCAAAATAGCCGCGCTCGCGGAAGTATTCCAGTCCGATGGTCTTTCCTTCTTCAGTGTTCCACAGCGTGTCAACGAAATACTTGTCCGCGAACTCGTTGATGTTGAACATCTTCTCTCGCACGCTTTGCAGCATGATTTCCTCGGGCGTCTGCTGCTTCTCCTCGATTTTGATATTGTATTTCTTGGCCAAATAGCGCAGGGCCTCGGGATAGGTGAAGTGCTCGTGTTCCATGAGGAACTTGGCCGAGTCGCCGGCCTTGCCGCAGCCGAAGCACTTGAAGATGTTGCGCGCCGGATTGACGCTGAACGACGGCGTCTTCTCATTGTGGAAGGGACAATTGCCCCACAAGTTCGATCCACGCTTTTTCAGCGTGACGAACTCGCCCACAACTTCTTCGATGTGAGCGGCTTGTAGGATCTGTTCAACCGTTTCCCGTGGAATGGCCATCGTTCAAAATTTTGGCAAAACTACGAAAAAAATCAATGCGCTTCGAGCCAATTTGCGCCCGTGTTCATCTCTACCACCACCGGCACCGACAGCGGCAAAGCGTTCACCATTTTGTCGTGGACGATAGCTTTCAGCGTATCGAGTTCGTCCAGATGGGCGTCGAAGACCAGTTCGTCGTGCACCTGTAGCATCATCTTCGACTGCATCTTCAGGCGTTGCAGCTCCTCGTGAATGCCGATCATGGCGATCTTGATCATGTCGGCGCTGCTGCCTTGTATGGGCGCGTTGATGGCGTTGCGCTCGGCAAAGCCACGCACCACGCTGTTGGCGCTATTGATGTCGCGCAGGTAGCGGCGGCGACCCAGAATGGTCTCGGCATAGCCGTGTTCGCGCGCTAAGGCGATGCTGCGGTTCATGTATTCCTTGATGCCCGCATACTCCTCGAAATATTTCTTGATGATGTCGGCAGCCTCGCTGCGCGAGAGCTCCATGCGCTCGGACAGACCGAAGGCGGACATACCGTAAATGATGCCGAAGTTGACGGCCTTGGCGCGACTGCGCTGTTCCTTGGTGACTTGGTCCATCGGCAAGTGGAACACTTTTGCCGCTGTGGCTGCGTGGATGTCGTGACCTAGGTTGAAGTCGCTCACCATTGCGGGGTCTTGGCTCAAATGGGCGATGATGCGCAGCTCAATTTGGCTGTAGTCTGCCGCAAGCAGGGTATACTCCTCGCTGCGTGGCACGAAGGCCTTGCGGATCTCGCGGCCTTGCTCGGTGCGCACGGGGATGTTTTGCAGGTTGGGGTTGTTGGAACTCAAGCGCCCAGTGGCTGTGACAGCCTGATTGTAAGAGGTATGAATCAGTCCGTCTTTAGGGTTGACCAAGGCCGGCAGCGCGTCCAGATAGGTGGATTTCAGCTTGGTGAGCGAGCGGTAGTCCAGGATCAGGTTGATGATGGCATGCTTGTGGGCGAGTTTTTGCAGCACTTCCTCTCCCGTGGCGTATTGCCCCGTCTTGGTTTTCTTGGCCTTCTCATCGATTTTCAGTCGCTCAAAGAGGATTTCGCCCAATTGCTTCGGTGAGGCGATGTTGAATGGCGTGCCCGCCAATTCGTAAATCTTTTCCTCGATTCTGTGGATTTCCTTGCCAAACTCCTCGCTGATTTGTTTCAGATTCTCCGTGTCGATCTTCACGCCGTTGGCTTCCATGCGGCTGAGCACGGGCACGAGAGGCATCTCGATTTCGTAGAACAGCTTCTCCACGCCGTTTTCTTTCAATAGCGGCATTAGCTTCTCGTAGAGTTGTAGCGTGATGTCGGCGTCCTCGGCGGCGTATTCCTTCACCAGATCAATTGGCACTTCGCGCATCGTCTTCTGTTGCCGTCCCTTGCCGATCAGGTCCTCGATGGGGATGGTGATGTAGTTCAGATAGACTTCGGCCAGGTAGTCCATGTTGTGGCGTTGCTCGGGTTCGAGGAGGTAATGCGCCAGCATGGTGTCAAACATTTTGCCCTTCACGCTGATGCCGTATTGCGCCAGCATCGAAATGTCGTATTTTAGGTTTTGTCCGATTTTCAAAATGCTATCGTCCTCAAATAAAGGTCGCAGAAGTTCCAGCCTTTTCTGGCATTCCTCACGCTCGGCAGGCATGGGGAGATACCAGGCCTCGTGCGCTTTTATCGCGAATGAAACGCCAACCAAATCCGCGGAATACACGTCGATGTTGGTCGTCTCGGTGTCGAAGACGAATTGTTTTTGCTTTGACAGCAGTTCTACTAATGCCTTGACGCCGTCTTCGGTTTCAACGAGTTTGTAGTCGTGTGGCACGGTTTTGGCCGAGGCTTTGTCTGAAAAGTCGAGGAGGCCGCTTTCGCTTTGGCCGAAAAGGTCAAATTGGCCTGTGGTGCTTGGTGTTTCTGACGAGAACAAGTCTGGTGTTGAAGGCTTGGGCTCAGGTGCTTTGATGGGAGGAGCGGACGTGTGGCTTTTATTGTAATCCTCAAGAAACCGCTTGGCAAAAGTCCGGAACTCCAGTTCCTCAAACAAAGCCATCAGCGCGGGCACATCGGGTTCCTTGGTTTTCAGCTCGGCTTCGTTGAACTCGACCGGCACTTCCAGGTTGATGGTGGCCAGTGCTTTCGACAGCAGTCCCTGCTTGGCGTAGTTGATGACGTTTTCCTTCAGTTTGCCCTTCAGTTCGTCGGTGTGGGCGATGAGGTTTTCCACGCTGCCGTATTGACCGACCAGTTGTGAGGCTGTCTTCTCGCCGATGCCCGGAATGCCCGGGATGTTGTCGGCGGCATCGCCCCACAGTCCCAAAATGTCAATCAGTTGTTTGGGCTCCTTGATGCCGTAGCGTTCGCACACCTCTTTCGGTCCCCAAACCTGTGCCGGTTCGCCGAATTTGGCGGGTTTGTATAGCAAGACCTTGTCGGTGACTAGTTGTCCGAAGTCCTTGTCGGGGGTCATCATGTAGGTGGTGAAGTCCTGTTGTTCGGCTTTTTTTGACAGTGTCCCGATGACGTCGTCGGCCTCATAGCCTTCCACGCCATAGATGGCGATGTTGAATGCTTCGATGAGTCGGATGATGTAGGGAATGGCTTCGCGCAGGTCGTCGGGCATCTTCTCGCGGTTGGCTTTGTATTCGCTGTATTCGGCCTGACGCTGTTCCGTCCCGGCCACGTCGAAGGCCACGCCGATGTGGGTGGGTTTTTCGTTCTTCAGAATCTCGTAAAGCGAGTTTAGAAAGCCGATGATGGCCGAGGTGTTGAGGCCTTTCGAGTTGATGCGCGGGTTTTTATTCATGGCGAAGAACGCCCTGTAAATCAGCGCGTATGCATCCAAGAGGAAGAGTTTCTTTGCAGGAGTTTGCATAGTGATAGAATTATGGTGTAAAAGTACAAAGTTTTGTGAAATTTTGGGCAGGAAAATTTCTTGGATGTAAAAGTATACGGATGGAATGTTGGACTTTTTTCCTAACTTTGCAGCCACAAAACGCTTCCGTTTATAACAAATTTCTGATTAACAATAGTTTAAACTCAATTCAATGAAAAAAGTATTAGGAATCATCGCGATGGCCATCCTTGTTTCGGTGGGTCGCGTGTATGCCGACGAAGGCATGTGGCTCCCGATGTTCGTCGAGCGCCTCAACTATGTTGACATGCAAAAGATGGGTCTGCAACTGACCCCTGAAGAACTCTACAGCATCAACCACAGCAGCCTGAAAGACGCTATCGTGGGCCTCGGCAGCGATCCCATGCCGCGCGGCTTCTTCTGCACGGGTGAGATCGTGAGCGAGCACGGCCTGCTCTTCACCAACCACCACTGCGGCTACGGTGCCATCCAAAAGCTCAGCTCCGATGAGCACGACTACCTGAAAGACGGCTTCTGGGCCAAGAGCTACAGCGAAGAACTGCCCGCCCCCGAAATGACCGCCAGCTTCCTCATCCGCATGGAAGACGTCACCAAGGAAGTCTTGGGCGTCGTCACCGAGGACATGGACTATCAAGACGGCCAGGCTGCCATCCGCAAGAAGATTAAGGAACTGGAGAAGGCCGCTTCGGAAGACGGCAAGTACAACCCCGTCATCAAGGGCTTCTTTGAGGGCAACGAGTACTACATGTTCGTCTACCAGGTGTTCCCCGACGTGCGTCTCGTGGGCGTCGCCAACTCTTCGATTGGCAAGTTCGGTGGCGACACCGACAACTGGATGTGGCCCCGCCATACCGGCGACTTCTCGATTTTCCGCGTCTACTGCGACAAGGACGGCAACCCCGCTGAATACTCGAAGGACAACGTGCCGCTGACGCCCAAACACCACTTGCCCATCAGCCTCGACGGCGTGCAGAAGGATGACTTCACCATGATCTGGGGCTTCCCGGGCAGCACCGAACGCTACATGTCGAGCTACGGCATCGACTATAACGTCGACACCTTCTATCCCGCCATCATCGACATCTTCGGCACCGAACTTGCCGCGATGGAAGAATACATGAAAGAGGACGACCACATCAACCTAATGTATGCCGACAACCACGCCGGTCTGGCCAACACCTGGAAGAACTTCATCGGCCAGTGCAAGATGCTCCGCAAGAACAAAGTCAGCGAGAGCAAGGTGGCCCTCGAGAACGACTTCACCAACTGGGTGAACAAGAACAACAAGACCGAATACAAAGACGCCCTGCCGAACCTGAAGGACGCCTACAAGACCTTGGGCGAGGTGGCCAAGTACATCTATTATCCCAACTTCGTCGCCCAAGCCGGTCCTGCCGGTGTCGCTGCCCAGTTTGCCGCCTACTATGAGGCCTACGAGGGCAAGGACAAGGAAGGCCAGGAAGCCGCTTTGGCCATGCTGAAGGAGATGGATGTTGACGCCCTCTTTGCCGAGACTGACCAGCGCGTGGAGAAGAAGATCTTCTCCGACCTGCTGAAGACCTACAAGAACGCCTTCAAGGGTGAGGAACTGCCCAAGATCTACACCCTTATCGACAAGAAGTTCAAGGGTGACATCGATGCCTTTGCCGACGACGTGTATGAGCACAGCATCTTCGCCACGCCCGCCCGCGTCAAGGCCTTCATCAGCAACCCCAAGCCCAAACTGATCGGCAAGGACTACGCCTACCTCTTGAACAACTCGATGATGGAAGTCATCATGGAGAATATTCCCGCCTACCGCCAAGCCATGCAAGCCGTCAGCGAAAACGACCATGTCTTCGTGAAGGGTCTGCGCGAGTACTACGCCGCCACCCAGCCCGGCAAGAGCCTCTATCCCGATGCCAACTCGACGATGCGTATGAGCTACGGCTCGGTGCAGGACTACATGCCTGCCGATGCCGTGCACTATGACTACATCTGCACCGCCAACGGTATCTTGGAGAAATACATCCCCGGTGACTACGAGTTTGACGCCCCCAAGCGCCTCATCGACCTCATCGAGAAGAAAGACTTTGGCGTGTATGCCGACGACAGCGGCGAGCTCGTCGTGTGCTTCCTCTCGACCAACGACATCACCGGTGGTAACTCTGGCAGCCCCATCATGAACGGCAAGGGCGAGCTCATCGGCCTGGCCTTCGACGGCAACTGGGAAGCCATGAGCGGCGACGTCAACTTCGAGCCCAAGCTGCAACGCACCATCAACGTCGACGTGCGCTACGTGCTCTTCATCATCGACAAGTACGCCGGTGCCACCAACCTGATCGACGAACTCGACATCCGCAAGAGCGAGCCCAAGCCGCTGCGTGTGGAGGAAGAGAAGATCTGAATTTGGTTCTGAAACGAACGGAAAGGTAGGAGCAAGACCGCTTCTACCTTTCTTTTTTTGTGAAAGATTGATAGACAACTTCAAAAAGCTGGTGGTTTGTAACAAATTGATTTTCTATTAGTTGTGTTTTTTAAACCTTGGAAAAGGATAGACAAAACCGATTCCTCGCAGCAATTGATGTCATATTTTGTATACTTTTGCAAAAAAAATCACTGCAAAATGAAAAAAGGTTTATGGCTTATCGGGTATATCATGCTAGCCGCTTTTTCGATGCAAGCCCAAGACAACGCTGTGCTTTTCTCGGCTAACGGCGGCTTTTATGAGGACGTTTTCGAGTTGGAACTGTTTAGCTCCTACCCGCAAGGCCGCATTTTCTATACCACCAACGGCAACCTGCCCACGGTGCAATCGCAGCTTTACACCTCGCCTTTGGTCATGGACACCAATATGTACTCGCATTCAGACATCTACACCATACAAATCTCGCCGGAAGACCTCATTTATATCCCTGACAGCATCCAGCATTGCATCGTCATCCGTGCAGCGGTTTTTGACGATAACGACAGCTGTGTCAGCGAGGTGAACACGCAAAGCTATTTCATCCGCGCCTTGGGCTGTGACACGCATGGACTGGCTGTCATTTCACTCTGTGCCGACACGTTAGACTTGTTTGACTACACCACAGGCATCATGGTGCCAGGTTTATGCTTCGACTCGCTTAACCCGTATAGTACAGGCAATTACTATATGCACGGTCGCGAATGGGAACGCCCCGTGAATGTGGAGTTTTACGAAGCCAACACTTCACAAGGCCTCAACCAAGCTGCGGGCCTACGCACCCACGGCAACCGTGCTCGGAGACAGCCACAAAAAGGTTTAAAAATCTACGCCCGCAAGGAATACGGAAAGAAGCGCTTCAATTACCACTTCTTTGAGACCACCCCGATTAACAGCTTCAAACATTTGGTAATCAAACCCTTCTCAACATTATGGCCTTTTACGGGTGTGCAGGATTATTTTTGCGGCCAACTGGCCATCAGCTTGGGTCTGGAAGCAGGACACTCACGCCCGGTGGTGCTTTACCTCAATGGCGAGTATTGGGGCGTTTATTTCTTGCAAGAAAAGATGGACGAACAGTATTTGGAAGACCATTTCAATGTCGATGCCGATGATTGCAACATCATCGCCAACTGGAACGAGGTGGAATGCGGCAGTGGAGGGTCTTTTTTTGAGATGATGAGCTGGCTCGAAACAACCGACCTCTCCGTGGAGGAAAACTACAACCGCCTCTGCGAACTGGTTGACGTGGAGAACTTTGCCGACTATATGCTTTTGGAAACCTTCGTTGCCAACTACGACTGGCCAGCCAACAACGTCCGCTGCTGGCAGGAAGAAGACAGCAAATGGCGCTGGATGTTTTATGATGGCGATGCGACGCTCAACGATCAAGGTGTAGATCCTTTAGGCAATCCGATCGAGCTAGACGTGTTCGGGAATGCCACCTACGTGGGCGAATACACTTGGCCTTCCAGCACTGAAGCCACACTCCTGTATAGGAAATTACTTGATAACCCTGATTTCTACGACTACTTCTCAAGTCAGATGTTGACGTTGTGCCAAGGCCCCTTTTCCTATGAACAGACCTTGCCCATACTCGAACGCGTCATAGGCTGGCTGCAACCCGAGATGGAACCGCAATCGGCCAGGTTCGGCAATCCTTTTGATGCGGCTTATTGGCAATGGGCTTGTACCTTGAACGACGATTTTTTGGCACATCGGGTGGACACCTATTTATATGAATGGGGTTCCTTCACCGATTTCGTTCCCGAGCAATCCTCAGAAACCCTGTCATGTTATCCCAACCCGACAAACGGCCCATTGCATATCGCGTTTGAGTCAAAAGGACAAGGAACCAACGAAATTGCCCTATACGACTTGCTAGGGCAAAAGGTATATTCACAAACCCTCAATACAAGGAACGAAGTGGTTGAAGCGACCCTTTACCTGCCTATAGCCCCTGGTATCTATGTCTTGAAAGTCAACGGCTTCGCTCAACGGATCGTCAAGTATTGATTAGAATTTGATTTCGCCTTGCTCGATTTGGTAGTTGACTATCCATGCGGCATCAGCGTGGATTTGCTCTTCCACAGAAATGCCGTTGGCAGCAGCCTTTTCGCGAATGCTTTCCATCAGTTGTGCGTTGCCGCGAATTTCATCTTCCATTTCCCTCACCAAACTTTCCACGATGGTTTGCCGCGAAACCACATTCTGCTCATCGCGCATCAATGGTCTGCCGTTCAACACATTTTGGGCCTCCATACTCAAAATCTCATCCAGGTCGGTATTATGGATTACCGTTTGGCATCTCAAATTCATCATCCAGGCAGAGTCCTGTTTGATGTCCTTGATGATCAAGGCCTCGGGGATTCTCGAGTTTCGAGCCGTCGGGATGCTGTCGCCGGCCAGTTCGGGGAAATAACGCTCTGGATATAGGAAGAGCATACCGTCGGCCTTGTTCCATAATGCGTTTTCAAGTTCCAATCCTGCCAAACCTTCATGCTGCTTCATGTAATCGGGGTCATTGCCCAGGCTGTCAATCAAACGCTGACGCGCTAAATCTCTTTCCTCTTCATCTATACACAAGTAAAGCAGCGCCATCTCCACAAAGTTGAAACTGGCTTTGCACATCTGGTCGCCTTCGGTGAACCACACCACGTAATCGGCATCCAACAGGCTTTGCAGCACATCCAAATTGGGCACATGAGTCATACGCTTATACCCATCACCGTAATAAACCGTCGAGTTGTAGTACCAATACTGTGACCCTGGAAAAACCTCACTGAACGGGATGTAATGATACATCTGCATCAGAAACGAAGTGCCAACAAACAGGGCCGAAGGCAATGTCGTTGTGGAATCCACTGTGTAAGTAACTTCGGATTCAACCAAACGTTCCTTGTGTGGAATGGGACGCATCAGATTGGCCAAGCCTTCAATGTCATAGAATTCCTCCTTTGTGCTTTCAGAGCATTCACGCAAAGGCCCATAATGCAGTTTTGGCAACTCGATGCCTTTCAATGCACCCATGAAGCGCATCAGTGAATCCGTGGCCCAAGCCGCAGAGAAAGACCAATGCGCGCCTGTTTCCGGGAACAGCAAATAAGGCAAAGTGTCTGCCTCCTTGACCGATTGGAACCATTTCGTCATCTCAATATAGGGGAAATCGTACTCGTCGAATTTGGCGGAGAAATACTCTCTTGCACTCACGGTCGTCGTGTCCTTCACGCGGTTAGGCAGATGTTCGGGATAAAGGAATCCCTTTTGAGGAGCCATGAACACAAAGAACTCAACACCATAATCTTTCAAAACGCCCCGAAGCTTCATCATTCGCTTTGCCTCAATGTCATATTTGGCACGAGCTTCCTCCCATGAATCGTACCAGCGGTAGATCTCGGTCCCATAATACTCGTTCACATGCTGGATGAAATAAAGCCAATGGTCCTTGCCAAAGATAATATCATTGTTGGAGGTCTTCTTGTAAAAGTCGAACAGATACTGGTTGTAAAGTCGAATCAAAGGCTCGCGGAAACCTATGTTTTCCTTGAGGAAAGGCTCTACCTGCGCTTGGTATTGTCCTGTCCGGTAAGCATCAAAACTCAGTTTGGGCTCTGGGGCCGGATAAAACACACCATTCAAAGGCTTGAACTTGAATAATTTCGTTTGCTTTTGAAGGGCAAAAGAAAACAGCATCAGCATGGTCAGCACGAACAGGATGGTTTTTAGAAGGCTGTTTTTCATGGCTCAGAATCTGAAATAGATGAACGGGCTGAAGTCGGAGGCATTCAAGGCGGCCACGCAGAAGATGAAGGCGAAGGCGGCCACGATCCACACGAAAATATGCTGACGGTCGGTATACTCGGTGAAATACACCTTCTCCTGTACCTTCTGGCCGAACTTGGTCAGCGTGAGGAAAGAGAAGAGGGCCGCCACAATCATAGTGGTATAGAGCTGTGCGTTGGCACTGAACGGCAGCAGCGTGAACTCGAAGGCGAACATCCGCTTGATGAGCAACCAAGCTAAACCGAAGTCCTCGACGCGGAAGAACACCCAGATGATGTTCACTAGGAGGAAGGTCAGGATGACGCTCGGCACTTTGCCGATTTTCTTCATCACCTTGCCGAGGAAGAGCTTGTCAGCGCAGATGAAGAAGCCGTGCAATGCGCCCCAGAGGAGGAAATTCCATGAGGCGCCGTGCCATAATCCCGACAACAGGAAGCAGACCCAAAGATTGAAGTACATCCGGCCTTTGCCTTTGCGGTTGCCGCCAAGCGGAATATAAAGGTAGTTCATGATGAACGCGCCCAAGGTGATATGCCAGCGACGCCAGAACTCGGTGATGGAGCCAGAGGTGTAAGGATTGTCGAAGTTTTCGGGGAACTTGAAGCCCATCATGCGGCCCAGACCGATGGCCATATCGCTGTAGCCGGCGAAGTCAAAGTAGATTTGGAAAGTGTAGGCCAGCGAAACAATCCAAGCCGTGGTGCTGTCCAAGGCCGCCACGCATGTAAAGATTTCGGAAATCTGGCCCGGGTCAAGCAGGCTGAAGTTGGCGGGGCCGAGGATGGCATCCACTTGGGCGCCAATGACGTCGGCAATGAGAATCTTCTTGCATAGGCCCAACACGAAGCGGTAGAAGCCCTGCAAGCGGTCGCCCATGGTCGACTCTCGGCTGCGGATTTGGTCGGCCACGTCACAGTAGCGGATGATGGGGCCGGCAATCAGCTGCGGGAACATGATGATATACAGCACAAAGTCGGTGAGTTTCTCCATCGGCTTGTTCACGCCGCGATAGGTGTCCAAAGTGTAGGTGATGCTCTGGAACGAGAAGAACGAAATGCCGATGGGCAGCAGGATGCGTCTCCAGGTAAGCGGCCCGCGTCCTGTCAAACCCAAAATGAGATTCAGGTTCTCCATGGTGAAGTTGCCGTATTTGTAAAACAGCAACAACCCGAGTGGGATGATGATGGACAAGGCACAAAGCAGCTTCTTCAGTCCTTTCTTCTCCGTCTTGCACATCCATTTGACTAGGAAGAAGTTGGCCACCGTAGAGGCCACGAGTTGGATGATAAAGTCAGGCGCGCCCCAAGCGTAGAAGATAAGCGAGGCGAGCAAAAGGACATAGTTGCGGAATTTCTTCGGTGTCAGGAAGTAGACGAGGAAGAAAATCGGCATAAAGTAAAGGAGGAAAACGTTGCTACTAAATACCATAGTTGATTAATTCTTTTGTTTAGGTGAGGGCCATTTTATCTTGCCTTCTTCGATATCATGATACACGACCCATTCCGCATCGTCATGAAGGGCTTGGTCGAACTCCTTGCCGTTTTGTATTGCTTTTTTGCGAACCATTTCAGCCCATTCAGGCGTTGCCAGAATATTGGCAATCGTCCGCTGAATTTCTCGTTCGATGAAAGCAGCTGTGTCCAGCGTGTAGTCACTAGTGCCGTTTAAAACTTCAAGTGCCTGTTGCGGGAACCGGTCATTCATTCGATATTGCGTTGAAGCACTATAGAAGAGGATGATGAAATCGGAGGAGAGCAGCTCTTCTTTCAGGTCAAGTTCACTCACCGAATTGTAAGGCGGATAGTAATAAACGGAGCTGTTGTAGTACCAATACTCCGCATCAGAGAAAATGTCTTTTAAAGGAAGTTGTATGGCGATGTTCCACCAAAACGAATCGCCCACGACGATGATTTTGGGTTTTACCGCAGTAGTGTCGTCATCAGCCAAGGTCTCAGCATAACAGCACTTGGGTTTGGGCAAAGGCCTCATCAAGTTCATCAGGCTTTCCAGGTCGTCGTCGGGATCAACAGCTTTTTCGAGATGTCTCGGGCCGATGATGAGGTTGTGCATATTGATTTCACCCAAGTGTTCCATGTAACGAATGAGCGTGTCAGCAGCGAACAAAGAGGCATATTTCGACCAATGCGTGCCCGTTTGTGGGAACAACGTATATTCAGCCGTATCCTTGATTTGCAGGAACCATTGTTCCAGATTCAGATGATTCACGCCCAAGCGCTCATATTCCTCCTCGTTGAAAAAGCGGGCAGAGATTTTAGGCTCATTATCGTATCTTGTGTCATGGTTTTCAGGAAGATGCTCGGGATAAACCAAGTCCTTTGACGGCACTTGGCAAACAAATAGTTTTACATTATACGGTTCGAGAGCTTCCTGAAGTTGAAGCACCCTTTGGGCTTCATTCGAGAGCAGTGAAGCCATCGTCGTGGAGTCGGAAGCATAGCTGTGGAATTGCCACTGATAGTAGTCGGCCACCACCCAAGGCTCATACATCCAACCGTCCTTTCCGAACAAGACCTGACCCACTGTTACGGGCGTCTTGCCATAAAAATCCCACAGATATTGGTTGTAGAGACGAATCAGAGGCTCGCGATAGCCCAAATGCTGCTTCAGATAAGGTTCCACCTGCTGCTGATAGCTGCCGTCACAACAATTCTGGAAAGTCAGCTCAGGCTCGGCTTCCGCTGCCACCACGCCTTTCAAGGGCTTGAGTTTAGGCCAATCGAAGCGCTTTTGCAGCATGGAGGCAAATAGCAGCATCGCCGTCAGCGCGAACAATATGGTTTTTGTGCTGGATTTCATATTAATAAAGCGCGCAAAATTAGGAATTTTTTCTGAAACGCGCCGAAAATCCGTACATTTGCGGCATGGAAACGAAGAAGATAGAACTGCTATCGCCCGCCAAGAATTGTGAGGTGGGCATGGCTGCCATCAACCATGGCGCGGATGCCGTCTACATCGGCGGCCCCGACTTCGGTGCACGCGAAAAGGCCTCGAACACGATTCAGGACATAGAAAAGTTGTGCCGTCATGCGGCTCTGTTTGATGCAAAGGTGTATGTTACGCTGAACACCTTGCTGTACGACAACGAGTTGGAACGCGCCCGCAAGATGGCCCACGACTGCTGGAATGCCGGCGTCGACGCGCTCATCGTGCAGGACCTGCAATTGCTGCAACTCGACCTGCCGCCGATCCCACTCCACGCCAGCACGCAATGCGACAACTTAACCGTTGAGCGCGTACAACAGCTTGAACATTTGGGTTTTAGTCAAGTCGTTTTAGGTCGCGAGCTGAGTTTGAAGCAAATCAGGGAGATTCGTGAAAAGACCACTATGCCGTTGGAGTTTTTCGTGCATGGCGCATTGTGCGTCAGTCATAGCGGACAATGCTATCTGAGCCAACATATCGGCAACCGCAGCGCCAACCGAGGCGCCTGCGCTCAGCCCTGCCGCCTGCCTTGGGACTTGCTCGACGCGAACGGGAAAGTGCTCATCAAGAACCGCCACCTGCTTTGCT
>Ga0310690_10003383_pt1 | contig 24024 bp, 48 predicted proteins | sample AusTroGonzalo_MG_2_FD_207661 | JGI IMG/M metagenome (GOLD analysis project Ga0310690, IMG submission 207661) | Bovine rumen microbial communities from tropical cattle in Woodstock, Queensland, Australia - Gonzalo_04 (v2) (version 2) | ecosystem: Host-associated > Mammals > Digestive system >... | reverse complement strand
TCCCATAAATAAAAAATTAATTTAATACAAAAAATTCTCACAAATGTCTAATAAAAATTAACATAATATATAAATTCTACATAATAAATACGTTCTATATATCATAATACAAGTACTTATTAACTAAAAAAATATTTACTTGTTAACCTATTCTGGATTTTATACACACTGATAAACAAAGATTCTATTCCCTTATATATACAAATTATATAATAATAAATCGGCCAACAGTCAATATATAAACCAAATTAACTTTTAATATTAACTTAAATAAATAATAAAGGAAAATAATTAAAATGTCTATCTTAACTAAAATCGAAGACAAATCTTTAGCTGCAAAAACACGTAGCGAAAAGATCAATAAAGGTGTAGCACATGCCGCTAACGTGTTGCATGAATCAACACTCGGTAAACGCTGCCCGAACTTGCTCAAAGGAATCGAATCAGAATCCAAAGAAGCAAAATATCAAGCTGCTACATTAGTTCAATTACTGGAAAATACAGCTGACTATGTAGCTAAAGAAACCGGCATGAACATCTTAACAGAAGCTGACTTAGGCAATGCATCCACAAATGCTGTGTCTTTGTTAAGCCCAGGTGTTGCCTCTTTGACACCTAAGGTTGTTGATATCGTCAATGTCTTTTATCCTACGATGATTGCTAATTACGTAGCTGATATTCAAGCATTGGATCGTCAATCAGGACAGATCTTCACGATTAAGACACGTTATAGTCAAGAAGCAGCTGGTGTAGAAGCTGGTGATATCGTATTTGAAAAGCCAACAGATGGAACATACTCATCTGAATATATTGGTTATCCGAGTGCAGAAGCTGCAGCAGAAGTAGCTGTTGAACCATCTACTCCTATGGGAGATGTTGAAGGTGCTACAGTAAAAGTACGTGCAGGTTCATTCATTGTACGTTTGGCTGGTAAAGAAATTGCTCGTGATTACGGGAATGGATCAGCTGGATTAGACGGTGTAAACAAAGGTAAATACAATGTGATCGGTCGTGGTGTTGCTGGTACAGTAGATGCTCAAACAGGTGCTGCTGAATTGAAGTTAGACGCTACAATGTATGCCGAAGCTATTGATGCTAAATTAGCATTAACATTTGAAGCTGCAGTCGATACAGAAACCGATGTTGATTTGATCCGTAAGATTCAATTCGATATTCCTAATCAACCAATTTTAGCTAAAGAACACCCATTAATGAGTTCCTATTCTGTAGCTGCTGGTTTAGTGATGAATGCTCACTTGGCCATTGATACAGACGAATTGATCTCAAATCAATTAGCTGGAACAATTCGTTGGGAACGTGACTTAGCATTGGTTAAGGCTGTAAATGCCGCTGCTACATACAATCCTGATTTAACATTTGACTGTGCTGCAAACGGTGAAAACTTAACACTTCAAATGCGTTATAGTTCATTCACAACAACGATTTCTGCTGCTCGTGGTTATATCCAAGAAACAGCTGGTCGTGGTACAGTTGATTTCATCATCTGCTCAGCCAAGAAAGGTTTGACAGTGATTGAACAGATCGAAGGGTTCAAAGCAGCTCCAGAAGCTAAGAAACCAATTGGTCCATATTTGGCTGGTACATTACGTGAAGGTACAATCTCTGTGATTGCTGTTCCTTATAGTAACGTAATGGGTGAAGACGATGTAATCTTCGGCTTCAAGGGCTTCCAATTAGGTGATTCTGCTGTAGTATTGGCAGAATGGGTACCTTTGTACTTCACACCGACATTCCAAGCTCCAAACTTGAAGAACCATAAGGGTGCTTTGTCATTCTATGATTTGTTCATCAATAAGCCAGAATACTTGGTCAAAGGCATAATCAAGAACTTCAACATTGCTTAAGTTCATTGGTTAGAATCCAAAAGAGACTCCTGGGTAATTTGCCTAGGAGTTTTCTTTTATTTGTATATATGAAAACCTCCTTAATATTACTACTAAGGAGGGAAATGTTTTTAATAATATTGAAGTATATCTAGTTTCTTTAAGCTACAAAGGTTTCACTTACGGTTACGATAGTTAAATGGCCTTAACTACAACTAGATTTGGATACCGTATATATAAACAAGACCTTTCGAATTGCATGTGATAAGAACCGATTTGAATAATAGCAAAGGATCTGCAATAGGAAAAACAATATTTATATGAAAAACTAATCTTTAAAACCATACAAATATTGTATCTACTTAGTCTTATTCTTATATAAAGATATTATAACATATTTTTATATAAAAGTAAAACCGTTTTTATTTTTTTACTCTACTTTTTCGTAGTGAGGGAGAATGGTTGATAAGTAGAAAAAGAGACTAGGCAGTGTTAGTACCTAGTCCTGACTCAAATACTTAATGCAAAGCTATGCTTCCGTTCATAACCATGCCCATACTCTAGCATGATATCGGTGGGATGCGGTTTACTAGGAAATAAAATAAAGAATATACGCGTTCAACAATCATATATCCAAGAAAAAAACCTAGCAGCATAGCCTTTAAAGCCCTTGCATAATAAGCTTGAAAGGAGTCCACCTATTTACATAACACAACATACAACATTAAAAAGAGTATATCATATTATACAATGTTTATAAGGTATGTTTCACATATAAACAATATTATTATAATAGATTTATTTATAAAAGTAAAGCAGTTTTTATTAGTAAAAGAAAAGGGCTAGACAAATAAGCCTAACCCTAAAGAGGTAATTTACGCTATTAATTAGTATTCATAGCGCAATGTAGCAAAAATGCATACACCATTGTCGCCTTCGAAAGCCTTTGTTTTAGCATATTTTAATGCTGTAGGAGCTTGCAATTCGACATCATCTTCACCATCAACACCTGGAACGACCATGCCAGTAGCTGAGGATGACTCTTCTTCAACCATAGCTGCAATATCAGCAAATGTTACAGGATCAGCAGGTAATTCTTCTGCATTGTATTTCTTAGCTGTTAAATAAACACTGTATACATCTGCACCAGAAGCTGAACCAGATTCTTCTGTTGTATTAACTGCAACTGAAGCTGTTACGACCAAGTTTTCTGTTTTTACGATTTCACCTGAAGCAATAATCTTACTCATAGTATTATCCTTTTCATTTAATTAAACGCCTTATTAAGAATAACTCTTGCATACTCGGCGTCGTTAAAGTATACTATATATAGAACTATTCATCTTCTCCATAGTTATCAAAATCGTTATCTTCATAGTCATCTTCATCTTCATTATATGCTTCTTCGTCTTCATAACCTTGAATATCATCTAGATATAATCCTTCAGCATGTGGGAATAATACGATAACGCCGCATTCTTCAGTAATGTTTTCAGTAAGATCACTATCGGTATTAATAGTACCTACAGAGTTAACTTCACTATCTGAAGCCAATACGACTGGTAAATTACCATATTCTTCCATGGCATTAGATAATAACTTAATTAAATCTGAAATTTTAGCTGTTTTGTGTTTAGTCATTTTACGCTCCTATTATTAAATTATTTATACATAGAATACATATTTTGTATAATTCTACTAAATTATTTTACTTAATTTCATATAATTTATATAAAGCTAGTAATTTATTTATATCAGTAGTCTTAACAATAATGGTTATTCTATTACCTTTTCGCTCAATAATTTTACATCCATTATTAATAAAGAATGGTTTAATATGTTGGAATTGAGTATCATCATTATCTGTATCTAACATTACTTTAAATACAGTATAATCTTTACGTACTTTACCTAATTGTACGAATGTAGACCATTTAGTATGTTGATCTATAAACTTCATTAAGGCCCGAGCATCGCCTTTATACTCATCTAAATTCATAATAAACCTCTTTATTTCAGTACAGGATATAAACATACACCAATCATTGTTTCTTGTAAGCGTTTAATTTCTGCCATACAAGCATCATAAGTACGATAGGGTGTCGGTAAAATTTCACCATCTAATTCAATATACCACATTGTATACCTCCTTTCTTAATCATCTACACCAAGAAAACTATTAACTTCTTGTTTAGCACCGTTTAATGAATTAGCCCAATATTCATCTTCTTGAATATCAAACTTATAGTTATCTGACAACTTATCTAAATGATCTAGAAATTCATCTCTATCATTATAGTTAAGAAATGTCCAGGTTTGACTATCACCATTTACTTTAGTAATAGTTACATTATAAATCTTTGTCATTGATACTTCGCTCATATACTATTCTCCTTCATCATCTAATTCAATTTCATCTGCTATATCTTTTGCATTGGATAACCTATCACAAAGATCAGAATTAATGCCATCATACATGTTATCTAATGTATCTGCGGCATCTATAAAACCAACCTCTCTCAAAAGTTTAGATGATTTTTCTAAGCTTTCCAAGGCTTTATACATTTTCTTTATATCCATTTTATACTCCTTACAAATATTCAACCGGTGAAAACTTTTCTAACTGAGCCTGGCATTCATCCATGTCATCATCAGTTAATTCCATCCCATGAGTTTGTTCCAAGAATTCTTTAGTGTAAATAATATAAGCTACTTTGTGATCATGAACTTTATCTGATAAGTAACCTTCAATTTGATCTAAAGCTTCTTGTTCTGTTAATCCTTCAAATACGTTTTTCATTGTCATTGTTTTCTCCTTTCATTATTAATATTATACTGTTTCAAAAATAGCAGTAAAACAATCAAATATTTCTACAGCTAGTTCATGCATACTAACTTCAACACCATCTATCTCTGTATAGTATTCATCAATTTCACCATCTTGATAAAAGGTTAATTGAGTAGCTGCTTTCTTATTCATTGTTAACTGATATGTAAGATCTTCATCCATATAAAATAACTTAGCATATCCTAAGAATTTACCATCCCAATCATATACTTTAATTATTTTCTTCATATTAAGCCTCCTTATCTAAATTAATATCCCCATAACGTTTAGCCAATGCTAGAGCAATGTTAATACATTTATTAAAGTTACATTCTAAATAACAAGCAAACATATTAGCCCATCTAGAATTATGACCCCAAGTATAGAAGTCGTCTGCTTCCTCCTTAGTCCATTGGAATAATTCTTCTTCATTTAAGTTATTATCTATACACATACGCTTAAAGAAGTAAACCAAGTTAGAAATATGACCAGCCTCTTCTGGACAACCCTCGTTTTCAATAAAGCTGTTTACATACTTATTTAAGTTGGGATACTGTTCCAATGTTTCTTCTTGATCTTTATATAACTCTAACTTATTCATAGTAATCTCCTCTGTCATCAAGTGGTGTATTAGCTAAAGTATCATCTTCTAATACATCTTCTAAACATTTATTGTTTTTATTCTCCTTCGCCTTATTTTTACCTTTTATATTATTAATTTTATTAGCTACAAGGAATCCAAGCAAAAAACCTAACTCAACAAGTATTAAATTAAAAGCTATTACATTAGATCCATTTAAGTTAAAATCAAACATTATTTTATCTCCTTATAGTGGCTAGATTCATAAAGCTTAAGATGCTCTGTTAGAGTTTTAGGTCTTGTATGATCTGTTACTACATTTCTATTTAAAAAAGCTGTAGTATTAATCTTATCCATATCATATCGAGCTTCAGCAATTAATACACCTTGACCCATATTAGAATTATCCAATGCTTTATGACACGTAGCAAAGTTCATTCCACCAAAAGGAGCAGGCCAAAAGCTTACAGCCTGTGTTCCCGCTTGGTTAGTAAAGATACCGTAATCACCTTTGCCATCTTCTGCTATAAAGACTCTATTACCATCTGCTTGAGCTTTACGCATAATTTGTATTGTTAAGCTATTCATGTCCATACTCCTTCCAATGTTTAACAACATGTTCATAACAAATGATCATATTTTTAGCAACGTCTTGAAAATCTGTATCTTCATATAAAAATAATTCAGATATACATACGTCACCAGTCTTCTTATTATAAACTTGGTTAAAGTCTATATCATAATCTGTTTGCATTATATTATTAACAGCTTGATATCCAACTTTAACAGCTAACCTAAATCCGTCATCATAGAAACGATCCTTTACTTCACAATCATCATCATCTCTAGTCCAACCCAACACAATATATAAATTCTTATTAATTGGTGTATCTTCCATTTCTTTTTTAGCGAAATGATAACATCCACCTTCTTCTTTATGTGCTATTAATAAGTTAGCAGCTTCTTCTAATTGTTTAGCTAATTTTAATTCATTCATAGTTATACTCCTTTTTCGTTAACAATTGCTTCAGTAGCTTCATACAATGCATTACGAGCCTCATCTTCATTATTACATCTATAAGTAATAGGATTATCAGATGGTTTACCTAATGCATAAAACCACTTACCTTTTTCTTCATCACAAGCAGTATATTTAGGATAAGGTTCCATATACCCAAGAATCTTATTCCCATATTTAACTACTCGCCTATCAACACCATAATCAGTATGTTGGATAATACTCTTTAACGTTTTCATGGTTATTCTCCTTATGCTTTCATGCATTTTTCAATTATACTTAACTTAGCTTTATCATTACGATATTCTTTACGCAGATCCTTACATACAGTATTAATACGTTCTTCTAAAGCTTTAGTAAGGATAGTTAATTCGAAAGCTTTAAATTGGCTTTCTTTATCTTTCTTTTTAGAAGATTGTTCATATCCGTATGCAAAAGACTTTTTAGTCATATGTAATACAGATAATTCAAGCAATCTTGGATCATCAGCTAATAATGTATTTTTATTCATAGTCATACTCCTTTTATTTGTTGTATTTGTTCTGGCGTTTTATTCTTTAGGTATAATCCTCTGTTTGAGATTACAGTCCTAATGAATCTTGGATTATCGGCACATCTCTTTAGGTATTTACGTGATACTAATCGTATGTTACCATCCGGATCTTTACATTTTATGTGCCTGTTTTCATTAATAAATTCATATCCAAGCTTTTTTAATGTTGAAAATATTCGGTTTTTCATTATACTCCTTTCTTAATTAATATAATAATTTAGCTATTTTCCTATTTAATTGTGTTTTAGTAAAATTATAGTTAATACCTCCTTTTACATTAGCTTTTGCTCTTTCTTGTTCAGTTTTAAAGATTTGAATATTATCATCTTTAATAACACAATAATAAATATTGCCCGCGTTAGGTTCACCTAAAACTACAACATTATCTTTAATGGACCCGTTTGGATTGAAGCTATCTCTAATGACATTAAATACTTCATTGTACTTATAATCATATAGTTTAATTACTCCTGCAAATGCACCCAAATCCTTTAACCTATATTTTGGAATTTGTGCTTTCTCACAGCATTGAGCAATAACGGCACAATATCTAAAAATATCTGAATATTTTTCTGTATTATCCCAAATAATATTGGAAGTATATGCTAAAAATTTTCCATAAGATAAATACTTTGAATCTTTTTTACAAAGCTTATAATATAAACTATCTGATAATTCACTAAAATCTATATCTTTTATGATATTTTCATTTAAATTTAAGATTATTTCTTCAATAATATCATCATCTTGATTGGTGAGTAACAGGTCTATATCTTTTACCTTACTTGTGTGTTTTTGTATAGATTCTATAATTAATGGAATAGTTCTTTCTTTTCCAAATAGCCTACAGCAAAAAGTATAAGCAGATGCATGTTTGTAATAACAACCATTAATTAGCTCTTTAAGTTCATCATCAGTAACATTATCAAAATCTTCTATACTTAATAATAGTTTCCACATAGTATGACTATCATCATCAGGTCCATCATCTATATCGTAATCCTCTTCATCAGATTCGCAGTTTGGATTATTACAAATTTTCTTATACCATTTTGGAGGTATAAATTTGTGAAAGCATTCTGGTATTTCAAGTATATTTTGGCATATACTTGGTATGTTGATAAGTTTTTCTTTTGTTACATCATCAGCTTCTAAAAAGTGCTGAATACCTAAAAATTGTAAAGTCTCCTTTCTATCAGGAAAATAATAACCTTCAGTTAACTTTGGTAGTTTTTTAATTAAAGAATAAATATCTTCGGAAAAAGATGCATTTAAATGGTTTGCCTCTAATTTAGTATCACGTTCGCCAAAAAACATATATTTTGTCTCTATTAAATCATAAAATATGTTATTACAACGTTCTCCTTTAGATTCTTTAATAGCTTTCTTTGCAATTTCTTTTAATAAATCATTAATCGTTTTCATTTTTTATATTCTCCTTTCTTATTTACTATATTTCATTAATAAACATTCTTGCAATACTTTCAAGCATCTAGCTAAATAGATGTGATAAGGAACAGATGCACGACTATCCCAACGTGGCATTTCTATACCAGCTGCTTTAATATAAGCCCAGAAGAAATCATTCTCTTCTTCATCCTCAACCAATAAGATACTTTTCTTATCACTCCAAGGATTACCTGGATCATTAATAGTTCTGAACCGTGCGATGTAATTTACCATTTTAGCTATTACTACATTAAAGTTTCCTTTTATATTCAAGGACTTAAGCTTATTCCAATTAGCATTTAAGCTTTCTCCATGGTCAGATAATAATACTTCCACAGGGCAAATTAACTCAAGTTGTTCCTTTAATGTTGAAGCTTTGAATATCTTTTCAAATGAAGTACCGTTCTTATGCCATAATCTATAATAATATGGATTAAGCATTTTATCTGGTTTCTTTGCACTAGCTATGTTATGTACAACCTTTTTTAGATCGAATACTAACATTTGTTTAGCAATACGTTCATTTGTAAACAGCTTATGTATTGTTTTATTTTTAAGTATATTAGATATAGTTAGAGGATAAGCAGCGTTTAATGCTGTATGCACTCTAGACCATGTAATATACTTATCTGGTAATGTAGCTAAATAATTACCATCCTGCTTAATTTTATTCATTATAGAGACGTTTGTATATGTATTAACATTCTTACGATCTCTTTCTGAACAAAACTTATGCCATTCTTTGTTTGTTTCCAAGCCAAGAGCTTTGGTAATTTCTGGTAAAAGTTCTTTCATATCTGCTACTCTGCCACCTGAGCCACAAGAGCAGTAATCAAAAACACATCCCATTGCTTGAGTAAAAGCTTTAATATCTTGCATCGTATATTCTCCTTCATAGCGTATGCAATTACTTACCTTAAGGATGGATCTATCTAGGATGTCGCCATCCCACGGTAAATTACTTTAGAGTCGGTATTTAACAGTATTTTTCTGTTCATACTCTCCAATTGATTGTTCATCAATATATTGTGCTAATAGATGAATATTCCAAGACGGATCTTCTGCTTCTGATTCACCAAAATGTTCTACGACCCAGTCATATATAATAGCTTCAGTCTTAGAAATATCCTTTGGAACTTCATACATATCAGTATCAATAATTTCGTTAATGTTATTAGACATAGTTATACTCCTTTTTAAGTTATATTAATGAATGTTTTTTAAGAATGCAAAATCTTGTGGAGATTCTTTAATTCTTTTAGATAATGCTGCAGTAATAGGAATTAAGCGTTGATGAATAGCACTAATCAAAACCAATAATTCTTGAGCTCTGGCACTACCTTCTTCTCTTTCCTTTTTCGGTAAATGATTAAACTCTTCCGTAAACTTTTCTACATTTTTACTTAATGCAGCCTGTTCAAACAACATAGCTTCATTAGACATTGTTTTAATATCTTCCATTATAATATCCTTTCAATTAAATAATAGCTTCTTTAAAATAAAGCTTATCACCACCATCTAAATTAAAATCATATGATTGATGATATTGAGCGCAGTTAACATAGTTACTGAATACTTTACCCATATTCTTAGTTTTGCCAGTGTGTAAGATTGTTACGCCATCCTTACTAATCACACGAATATAACCAGACTTTTTATAGAAGTTTTTAACATTTGTTCTATTGACTTCTACAGCATCAGAAAAGTCTGTTGTAGTCTTCCACGCTACCTTTTTAGTTTTCGTCGCTGTAAGGCTTGTTTCTGGCTCATTATGCACGTCCTGACTAGCTGTATCCTCTTTAATTTCTGTTACAGTATAAAAACCTTTAGCCTTTTTTTGGCGTTTGATCCATTCTGTTGCTTCTGATTCTGTAGTAAAGTCTTTGAACTTTTCTACATTGTTTGTTTGTGTTACTTTAAACATATTATTTCCTTTCTTTAATGTTATTGTGTTATGATGACGATATTAATAAAGTACTATCCTTCCCGTCATCTAATAAAAGATAGCACATTTCTACAAAAAAGTAAAGCCTTTTTCTAATTAATTTAGATTATTCTTTATCTTCTTTGACTTTAGCCCTTGAAAAATCTAAACAATTCATACAGTTAGCGGATGTATTTTTTGTCATCTTTACTCCTGTAATGTTTAGTTCTTTTTCCATTGCCGGTATTACTGTATTTTGAATATAATACTTAATTAAACTATCAGCTAATTTACGACAACTGTAGTTACTGCCATCATATGTATTAATACCATGCCTACTTAACCAAGGTTTAAGATTACCGGCTGTTAATGTATTAGTCCACATCTTTGCAGCTTTTGTTTTTAGCTGAGATCGTAATCTACAATATGTACAAGATCTGGCATTACGATATCTAATCTTTTCTTCTTCATCCCATTCTTTACGTGGTTTATTAAAAAGATTATTACAATAATCCGATCCATATGTAATGTCGATGTAATGTTTAGTTTGATATTCTAATTCAGATTTAGGTATAAGTGTTTCTCTAGTCATGTTTAATTCCTTTCTTAATTAGATTTTTAAGTGCATACTGCCATTCAGTAGACTCTTGAAGTTTAACAATCATCTTATACTCTTCATCACTAATACCATTCTCCTTCAGAGCTACTCGAATTAATTCAGTTAACTTATCCATTGCTTTTTGAGCATTATCCTTCTTACTCTCAACTAAAGCAGTAATAGCTTCAATCATAAGATCTTTATGTTCGTTAAGCATTTGACTTTGTATCTTAAAATACAATTCAGTTAATGTAGCAATATCTCTATTCATATTATATTCCTTTCACTATATTACTTATTTTAACATACGCTAACCATTTAAGATAATCTTCTATGGTTATCCAGCATAATGCTTTTCCATCAAAACAACCATCACCAGTAGGTTTAAGTTTTTCTAATGTATATGGGCATTGTGCTTTGGTTAAACATTCTGCAGCAACATCTTGTACTTGTTTCTTTTTACTTATTCCTTTTTCTACATAATCACTATCTGCTCTTAAATCATATCCCATATTAGTTGCTGCCATAAATGCATTCTTTTTATGATTGTATCTTATTTTAATAGCATACCTACTAAATAAGATTTCAACCATATCTTCATATGCATGTATTTCTTTTATTTCCATACTACCTTTCCTTTATTTGTTAATATAATATTGATAAGTTGCATCATACAAGACAAAAGCTTTTTCGTCTTGGGTATTCATAGGATATCCCATGAGTTTACCAAATGCTTCTTCTTGAGAAGTAATTTCATTTCTTTTATTAGATCTGAATTGCTTCATCTTAGTAAATACAAGTAAGAACCACGGTGGTAACAAACGTTGTATTACTAACTCTGTATGAGTATCGAAGTCTTCAAAACACCATTCATTTAACCTAATATAACGTTTAACGTCATTAATAGGGAAAGTGGATTCTTCGATATTCCATTGTTCCAAATACTTCTTTACTGATTGTGCATTGTAAGTTCGATTTTTTGCATCGAACGATTCCGATTCACGATCTGTATCTCTAAGCATAAGTTTATCTAAGATTTCTTGATTAGTCATTGGTCATTCTCCTTTGTTTACTTAAGCAGCAAGCTCATCAAAATACTCTAAATAATCTCTAAGATATCTACTCCTAGATGGATGTTTTAGTTTACGTAAAGCTTTTTCTTCTATTTGAGAAGCTCTTGTAGAACTCATACACATAATTCTAGCTGTTTCACTTTTTGTTTTATCTTGTATATATCTTAAACGCATTATTCGTTCTTCTCTTGGAGATAATGTAGATAATGCTTTAGATACATTATTTTTTAATTCCTCATTTATTGTATCATTTAATGGTGAATCATTATTTGCAATCATTAATGCTTCTTTATTATAACTTAAAGAAGTTAAATCATTTTTATTAGCAGTTACTGCAAAATTATTTTGCTCTAAATAATATTGCTCTGGAAATAATTCGCACGGTGATTTTTGTAGGATATCACATAATACTTGTACATAAGCGTGAAGAGTTTCACCATCTTGTTTATAGATAGTTTTCGCATGCATGTTGATAAGACTGCCAACACGTTGTGCACTTAAATTATATTTTCTACAAAATTCAGCTACTGATTTTGAATCTTCCATGATTGCACTATACAATAGATTGTTCTTGATTCTAACTTCTACACGATAATCTTTATTCATGGTTATATTCCTTTCTTATTTACTTAATTAAAAAGGGGGACTTTATTACAAAATCCCCCGCGGAACCGTTTTTACATTTTACCATCTTGTAAAGTAACATAATAAGTTACTGCTTTGATATTCTTAGGTGGTCTAAATCCTTCATGATCAATTACGAACCATATGCATGGATACTTCACATAAAGATCTGTATTACCATCTAAGCTATCATAGAAGTCTGACATCAAAAGAAATACATCTGGCTTTTTAACCGGATACTTTTCGTTGATAAAATCAAAGCAAGTACATAAATCGGTTCCACCATCTGATTTAATTTGATATTCAGATAACTTACTTTTATTCTGTGATGTAAACGTCATAAACGTATCTTCATGTACTTGAGTACTAACACACCATACATCAACTTGAAAGTCTTTGTATACTTGTAAGATAGTAAACAAGTGATTCAATAAAGTCGTTAATTCGTTATTACCAACAGAACCAGATGTATCAATTGCAACTGCAATATGCATCTTTGGTGTTTTACCTTGAGAAGGCAAGATGATATTATTAGCAATTCCTGCTCTTGAAGGTTTATTCCAAGTGTAATTATCTTTCATCCAACCTCTGATATACTTAGCTAATGCTTTTCTCCAGTTGAAGGGTTCTTGTTTAAACACTCGTTGAATAATACGATCTAAGGCCGAACTACCAACACCTTGAGTACGATTACCACATACATCAGCAATCTTAGCAATGATTTCATTTTTAGTAGCTTCATCCGTAATTGGTTCATGCTTATCTAAATCAAAATCTACATATCTTGGTGTATCATCATCACTGAAACTACCTGGACCATTCGAGTTATCATTACTATTATTTCCCGAACCTCCACCATTTCCATTAGATCCACCTTGACCAGTATTTCCTTGATTACCTTGTTGCTGTTGTTGTTTAGCTTGCTGCCGTAAATCTTCATAAATATCTTCAGCTATCTTGTTACGATATTTAGATTCATATAGCACAAACTCTGGCATACGACCAACTTCTTTAGATTCAGTATGACCAGATTGATCTGTTTCTTCATTATTATGCAAATTACTATTAATTTCATAGTCAGTTGCACAATTCCACAAATCTCTCTTTTGTTTAGATTCTTCAGAAGTAGATTCATAATCAACACCCATTGGTTTAGCACGATTATATGATTCTAACAACAAGTGACTAAGCTCATGTGCAAGAATAAATACCATTTGTCTGAATCCAATGGTAACATCAATTATATTACCATCTTTATCCTCACGCTTTGGATATCTATTACATCTTTCAACATAATACCTATTCACAAAGATTGCCTTACCATTAGTCCACGCAATGTGTTTTTCTGATTCAATTTCAACAATCTTAACACCAATACGTGCAATTAATTGTGCATATATTGGAAACTCTAAGACTAATTCAGTCATTGCATCATCTACAATGCGTTCACAACTATCAATTTGTTCTGTCATGGTTTACTCCTTTCTTTGTTGATATATGCTGTTCTGGCTTTTAGGATTTTGTTAACATTTACATCATCTTTATCAAAACCATTCCATTCCATATATTTTTCTACTTGAATCCAAGAATAAATACCTTTAACAAAGTCATCAATAACTTCATCTAGGCATTTATTCCCATAAGTTTTGGTATACTCATTATTGTCCATTGAGTTATTCTCCTTCGACAAATCTTTTAAACAAGTCTTCGCGCTGCTTATCAGTTACACGAATACCATATCTAGATTCAATTTCATTAACCTTACGATCAATGAATTCATCATCTGTCATCGGTGTAAGACCAGATTTATCTTCCATAGTCTCTAGCCATTTATCAACAGCTTCTTGACCATCAGATTTTAGCATCTTACGCAGAATACTTCTCTTTGTATCTTTATCAGTATTATTCCAAGCTGCACGTTTCTTATCAGCTTCATACTTAAAGTTCTTTTCATCTTCTTGTTTTTCCAAGTCTTCTAATGACTGTACTTCACATTCAGATGTATCATAAGTATTTGAATCATTTAAGCGCTGAATAAACATTTGTGCATCTTCAGGCTTATCAAACTCTGTAGCTGATCGAACTGACATTACTGGATCTGCTGTAGTTATAATAGATATATCTCTAACATAACTATCAAACCGTAATGCACGATTTACTTTTTTATCGAATACAATATATGTCATGATTATACTCCTTTACTTAGTTAATAATTAAAGACTGATGGGATGCCCTTAAAGACATCCCACCAATTACTTGCTTACATCTTCATATGATTTGCAACCAATCCCAACAGATCACCTGCATCTTTCATAGGATTAAAGATATGTAATGCACCTCTCAATCGTTTGGCTTGAGTCAATGCCATTAAATTAGCAACTTTATACGGTTGTGTCTTTAAGGCTCTTGTTGCATTTAAGAAGTTAGTTACATACTTCTTGCAAGTACTATCATCTTTACAGCTATAGATCGATTGAACACAGGCAATCTGTGTTGACCAGAATTGTTCAATACTTTCATCACGGAAAGGTTTACCATCAACCAAGACTTCATGCCAATCTTGATATTTAGTCTTATCCTTAATGTAATTAAACAATCTAGCTGTTAATGCAACACCTAAACGACCAGTTGCATATCTTTGCTTTTCATCTATTGTAAATCCACCTGAATCTTTAGTACCATCTGGTAAGCTGAGTAATTTCTCAATAACTTCCCAAGATCTTGGTGTAACCACAATATCTGTATACAAAGCATCAGATAAGTTACCAACTTTAGATGCCATACCTTCTTCATCAAATAACATACCTTGACCTTGAGTCTTTAAGAATGTCATAACATCCAAGTTACCACCGTTATTCATTCTATAATTTAACCATGAATCAAAGTCATGTGTAATGTTAAAGTGAGTGAACCTATTAGACAATGGAATACTAAACTCTGTAACTGTTGAGTTATATGCAGAAGGATTAGCTGAACCAATAATCAGATATCCTTTAGGCACTTTGTATTCTCCTAGAGCACGATCTTGAATCAACTGGAAAGCTGCATTCAAGATAGCTGCTTGACCCTGGTTCATTTCATCTAAGTGAATCACACCACCTTCGAATTCATCACCTTTAGGCCATACAGAAGGAGTAGCCCAAACTGTTACCATATTTCCTTTCTCATCTTTTGACGGAATAGGAACACCAACCATATCTACTGGTTCTTTCATAGACAAACGTACATCACATACTTCAGGATTCCAAGGTTTAACCTTTTCACCAGCTGCAATACGTTTATTATATTCATCTACTTTATCTGCATTCCATTGTTGGACTGCTTGAGATTTACCAATTCCTGGTCCACCCCATTGCATAATACTATCTTTAATAGCTAATGCAATATCATACATACGCTTAATTCCCGGAATCTCTATACCATCTTTATTAGTGATAGTATCGATCGTGAATGTTGGCATGTTCATTTTACTTGTAATATTTGTTGTCATGTGATTTTCCTTTCTTTAATTATGACAAGTTAAGTGGGACATCAGACTCATTTCTAATGTCCCGGATTTACTATTCAGCTTCCACAGCAATTGCTTGTTGTGGAGCATACTCAGGATACAACATATTGAAGATCTCATCAAAGTTATAACCATACAACTTCAATAAGCTTCCTGCATCCTTCATCTTACTCACAGCTGTCTTATTAGTATAACCTAAATAACAGCATCGAGCAATCCAGAAGAGCTTTCGATATTCATCTGAGTATCTGTATTTTAATTTCTTTTTACATGTAGCCTGTTCATCTGCAGGCTTTTGTAAACAATACAATTCATTTGATAAAGTCTTACCATTTCTAGTAATGATTTTATAAATATATCTCAGATATTTTTTATCTACAGCTACAATTCTTTCCATGAAGTTAGCTACACCTTGAGTTGAATTATCAAAATTACGCATAACCGTTTTCTTTTGATCTTCATTCCAACCGTTTTCTCCAAAGAATAATTCATCAAATACATCACAATTCATAGGAATTCTATCAATTTGTAATGCATCTGGTCTTTCCAAGAGATACTGTTTAGCAACTTCTTTAGGAAGGATTTCCAGTAATGTTTCATCAATGGTATAGTAGTACTCCATATTAAGATTATTCCAGTCTATATTGGAAAAATCATCAGTGAACAACAATAAGTCAGTAAGTCTGAGCTTATTTTTATTATCACCTTCTTGATCTTCCTGATAGTGTTTAATCTTTTCTTTAGCCGCTAATCTGACATATCCTAAAGGTAAATAATATACTTCATGATGATTCAACATATCACTACCACTACGATCATAAATAATCTTATAGACTGTTTCATTACGTTCATCGGTAGACATAGTATTGGTATCACCATATACATAATTACCTTTACTATCTCGCAATAACAGCATATTAATTATAATCTCGGACTCAGTAATCTTACGATTATAACTTTGATCTGCTAGTCTTTGCTCAATAATATCAACTTGCGGTTCATAATGTCGATAACCATCTTTAGACTCAGTATCAATGAACTTACAGTTATCTCTAAGCCATTCTTGAGCCTTTTCAGACAAGCTATCGATATACTCTCGAAGTGTCATCATTGTTATACTCCTTTCAGTTTACTTACTGGTACGATAATTACGCATTGTAACAGTTTCAACTTCTTTGTTAGTCGTATAAGGACCAATGTTAATATCCAAGTCACTAACCATACGTTTATAATCAGTCACTTGTCTATCGGATTTAGTTTTAATAATACAACCAGAATTGTTAGCATACTTACCTTCCGGTAAATCCTTACACAATTCAAGCTTCTTAGCTTCAAACTTATCCTTAACTAATTGATACTCTGCTTGTAAATCCAGCAACTCATCAATTTGCTTACTTGTTAAAATCTTTGTCATGTTATGTTTTCCTTTCTTAAATTATACAGACATTAGATTGAACAAAAGGAGGTCAGCTGCTATTCTGGCCTCCCGACCATTGAACCTTTTAACGTCATGTTCAGGACGATTCCCAACATTCATCAGGAAACTCTTAACCGTCGATAATAGCGGTAATACCAGCATCTTCTCGACGTTTCTTATCGATCTTAGCATCTTTTTCAGTAACTCTAGGATATGGATACAACCCTGTTTCTTCTTGTAAATGATAGATTTGAAACAAAGATAATCCTGTCATCCTTCTTACATATGCTAATTCAACTCTTGAACCTTTCGGACAATTCTTAAATTTAGCTTCATACCGTCTTCTATCAACTGGTCTAATGCCATATTCATCACCATCATCCGAACCAATGCTCTTTCTAAAATTACGATCAATTTCTTCTTCACGTTCTTTACGCTTAGCTCTACTACATATAGAAACATAGTTGTTTTTCAAACGCTTAAACTCTTCTTCATCTGTAAGACAAGTTTTACCTTTCTTACCATGCTGTCGAGTTGTTGCCTCCCTATGTGCGAAGAATTCTCGTAATTGTTCCAACGTTGGATTCTTTTCATTTAAACCTATCATTTTACACCCCTTTCTGTTTAATGTTATTACATAGCTACTTTACCTGTTTCATATCTACCATTAAAGTTTTCACGAATCAAGAAGTAACCCTTATCTGTCTTATAGACAAAATCACCAACATTATCAGCATACTCGTATTGACCAGTACCTGCTTTCGTATGTTTTTCTATAAGTTTCAATGCTTTATCAGCATCAATTGGTTTTAATGTTTTTGGTATTGCCATAGTCTTTTTCCTTTCTTATTTATATTATACAACAAAAATAGTTAATAAATGGTTAATTTTTCAAAACTATTTTATACTTTTTTCTACTTTTTTACTTGATATCTTACTTATAATTATCAAGGCTGTTTCTAATAGTGACATAGAAACTTGAAATGGTAACCAAAAGAATACATTAACTAAAATAACAATTCCAGTCTCTGCTAATCCAAATGGTTTACCATTTCGTTCTGCTCTCATGCAACTATTAAATGCCATTGAATATCCAATCATAAGATATCCAAACAGCAACCAGTTCATTCAGCATTCTCCTTAGTTAACAATTCCAATGCTTGCAATGTTACACTAGCTTTGTCATATAAAGCATTCTTAATACGATCAATCGCTAAATCTTTCAAAGCAGCAATAGCTTTCTGTTCAACCGTTACCTCAATTACCTTAGGTGTAGGTGTTACCAATGGTTCTTTAACAGTAACTGGTTTTCTGATTAAAGGTACTTTACTATCTAAGATAGCTTTAGACGAGCGTTTAATTCCTTTCCTATAATGTTTAGGCTTGTAATTCAAAGCAATATAGGTTTGGTTATTATACTTAAAGGTTTGTTTTTCTCTGATGGCTTTACTAAATAAAGTCTTATCACAGCCTGCATCGAGTGCAGCATCCTTTATTGTATTCCAAACTTTACCATCTTCTACACGCTTAATTGTAGTACCTTTTTTCATAATAGGAGGTTTAATGCGTGTAATTACAACTCCCTTATATCCGAAGGACTGATTCTTATTCAAGATACTATACAATTGTGTTAAAGGCATCTCAATTAACTCAGCAGCTTCATTAATAGGTAGTTCTTCATTGTCAACTAAAACATTCATATAATGATTACTCATGGTTATTTTCCTTTCTTATTTATGAGTTTATTATTTAAGCAGTTAACGCCTGCTCGTTCTCGTTTTTGGTTAATGTATGGTCCCAATCTGTACGTTTGTAAGCCAATCCATCAACCATTACTGTACTAGTTACAAATATTTCTAATTCATAACCAGTAAGTTTCTGAAAGCCAAAGCCTGAATCTAGCGAACCATCTTTGTATCTTTCGGAAATTTTTTGTACCAATTCAGGATACGTACCTGCATAGATTTGTGCAGCAGGATATGTAACTAGGTTATTATACCAATCATATCCAATTACTTTTCCTTCAGTGTAGTATTCTTTTTGTACCTTAATCATTAGGTTATTCTCCCTTCATTCATCATCATTATCAACTAAGTTATCTTCAATCTCATCAAGATTTAAATAACCACCGTTATATCCAGCAATACCTATGAATACGTTAGGATTACCAAGAAAATAAGTATTTGATACCAAACGAATTTCTTGGTCATCTTCTAATTCATCTAAAGTATTCAAGGCTGTTTGCAGAATATCTTTCAGTTTACTTACTTTAATACTCATATTGTATTCCTTTCTATTTATTATTCTAAATTACCATTAAAGTCTTTAAACATTAGTTCCAAAGCTTTATCTTGTGCTGCTTGTGGTGTATCAAAATAAATGGTATTTCCATCTTCATCTTGATATACATTTTCTTGTCTAGAAAGATACCAAACATCTCTATTATCTTTATCAGACCGTGTTACTCGCCAAGCACAAGATTCTTTGATTAGGTCTAATGGTTCTGTACTGATTGTTTGTTTCCAGTAATCACCATCTTTTCCATATGTAACATCAAAGCACTTAATTTCTTGTGTATCAGCATTTATCTCATAAAGAAATTCAATATCTCCATGCATACCAGTAGTGGGTTCAAATTCATCATCTACTTTATCATGAATAAGTTCATTTGCAATTTCATTTATACCAAGATGCTGAGTTTTATCTTTAAACCTTTCATAAAACTTAGTAAGCAAGAAAGCTCCAAGATATCTTGGGTATCCATCGTGATGATGATACAACCAAATCGTATCATTACCTTCAACAATTTTTATATTACAACGTGTACTCATTTTGTTTTTCCTTTCGTTTATTTGTTACTATATAAATCATTTACATGGTCATCAACTTCAAATGCTCCAGTATCAAAGAAAGTAAAGTCTTCTTCATTTAAGACTTCTTCCATATCGCCTTCTGCATCTAATTTAATGTTGTGACCCATTTCTTTATTTAATTTACGTGCATACCTTTTAGCAGTAAGTGCAGAACTAAATAAAGCTATTGTAGTCCCTTGCTCACAATCATCAGGACTATTTCTATCTACAGTATAAACTGTATTATCTTTTATGTTACTCATTATTATACCTCCACTTCAAGTACTTGCCATTGACATCCATTTTGTTCGTCACCATATAATATACAGTCACCTTTATTTATAGTCAATGGTCGTTTGTTTTCTTTTTTCCAGATTGCTATGTCTTCATTCATATCTTTCATAGCATCTTCTTTAGTATTATGTGTTCCTAAAACTCTAGCAAAACCATCACAAGTATCACCAAAGTCCGTATAGATTACAATATATTTATTAGTCATTATTATCTCCTTTCAAACCATATATTCCTTTATCTACGCGTTTAAGATATTCATTGTTTTTAACCATTGCAGCAAGCTTAGTTCCTATTTCATAAACCCGTTTGTAGGATTCTTCATTTGGCTTACTATATTTTCTATAATAAGCAATAGTTACTTGTCCTATACTTAAAGAAGAAAGATTTAATTGCTTTGCTTCCAAAAACAATTCATATATCCTTGTACTAAAAGTATTTGCTTTTGCTGCTTTTTCTGGAATGTGTAAATATACATCACCTGGTATATCACTTCTATCTTTCAAATCAAATATATTTTTCATAACTTCTCCTTTCATCTATTCGTCATCGTCATCTTCATCATAATCGATTTCAATGGCAACATCTTGGTAAACTTCAGTTCTTTTCGAATAATATTTTTCAATTATCTTCATAAACTTATTTACATCATGACAACAAGCATAACTACCAAGAGTTATCCAATCATAGATTTTTACTAAAACATCTGAAATTGTATCAAAACATACTTTGTTTACTGGTACTTCTGTGCGCTCAACATCATAATACATATAATAGCAGCTTCCAAAGAATTTTTCTAAAATTTCATTAAATAAATCATATGCTTTTTTATTTCCGTCTGGGTCAACCATGGTATCAATACACTCGCCACTACAATCATGCTCACATCTATTTTCATAGTCCAAGTATACTGTAATGACTTTTACCATTTCTACCTTTTTTGTTTTTACTTTCATTGTTATACTCCTTTTATTTTTAGTTGTCCAGTTCTTCTAATCCAACACCATTCTGATTGAACCAGACTTCAGTATCAGAATGACTATCAACGTTCCAATCAATAATACGGTCATCACCATCATTACTAATTGTTGGTTGACATGCATGCATATGCTGTTGAGCAATATGCCGTGCCTCGTAAATAGTATTCGCTTTAACCTTACAAGTTCCATTGAATACTAACTTAATGTTTATCGTATATTCTTTCATAGTTATGCTCCTTTCATTATTAGCTGTCTTTGTTTTGCACTACATGCTTTAATTATAGATTTAAAGTTATGCGGTTTAAGGCTTTGTAAATCATGTATCTTTTTATCGGCCTTATATAATCCAAATAAATCCACTTTACATAAACGCTTTACTTTATTATTTATTCTAATAATATTACGATAATATGGTGCTGTTATATCAGGTTCATCTATAAATGTATCATACTTATGAAGACACATTGCTATAAAAGTTAAGATAGAGTCGCCATCACATAGTGGATTGAATAAATCAAGTCTATGGCGTAAGCATTCCATTCTTGTAAGTCTCATAAATAAGAAAGCCACTGCTTCTTTATTCTTATTAAACTCTGTACGCAAAATATCTAATAACTTAAGTACTATATCTCTATCAATTATTACATTATTTAATGCTTCTAACTTTGCTTTATACTTATACAAGGGTGATTTTATGTCATATTCTTTTAATAAAGCTTCATATGTAGGATATTCTTTCAATACAACTAAGTTTTTAGATGCTATTTTACTTCCATAATTACTTAACTCACAATCATAATGACCATATACATCCACAATAGCATAACGATGTTTCTTTGGATTATCAATATCATCACCAAAATAAGCTGTTAAATCATGCGGATTTAAACATGCATGAAATCCATTACTACAACATTTAATAGGCTTTGTGTTAGCAATACTATTTACTCTAAGACCAGTATGCTTATACCTATATTCATGACATATCCAATTCTTATCAAATATTTTATAAGCTTTCATAACGATACTCCTCTATAAATACAAAATACGGTGCTCTACTATATTTCAAACACCGTATTTCGACCTACTAAGCTTTGCGTGTAAATTCCGTTTCTTTATTACTGATATACACTTGTACCATTCCGCTTTTGGTAGGACGATAGTTTGTATATTTCAGTTCCTTGAAATGGTCTTTGTCTTGCAACAATTTAACCATCTGCCCTTCTGCCTGTTTAGCAATATCACTTTCACTAAATGTTCCAATGTATTGCGTCACTAAACAATTCTCAGGACGTGCTGGCCATTTATGTGTTTCCCAATCTGTAATCATGTTATTTAGTTCCTTTCTTTTCCGGACATGTAAAGTTTTCACACAGATAAGCGTCGCTCATCCAGTATTTAACGACGTCTGTATATGTTCCGTGCTTCGTTTTTTCAGGTGTTAGTATACAAACAATGCTCACTAATAAAACAAACAATGCTATAATTATACCAACGACGCTCTCTAGTATTTTATACATAATACTACTCCTCTAATAACAAAAGCGCCGCTCAGCAATAATACTTAACGACGCTCTTATTACATTCACTCGTATAAGCAATGCTCCTAGACAGCAACATACATACCACGAGTTTCACCCTTAGCACAGCGTTGCTTTTTAGCCAAGCCCCATACTGTATCGCTAACTTTCTTAGCAGTGACTTTAATACCACCAGCATTAAGCATAGCAGTAATCTGATTCACAGCCAAGGGTTGTCCTGCTTCGGCTAAGCATTGCAAGATAGCGTTGCTAATATCACCAAGAGCACCGCTCTTATGCACCCGGGCGGGGGTGGTGGCCAGTGCCTGCTTAGCAGCCTCCATATTGAAGATTGCAGGTGTGTTTTGTTTACGTGCTTCACGCACTTCGTTTAAGGTTTTAGTCATGTTTTATCTCCTTTCTTGAGATGAATGTTGAACAATAAGTACCTATATATTGACTAGATATATGGATACAACATAACCTGACATTTACTTATAATAGCAGATTCAACATCAGGTTATGAATGATTCATATACTTATAATCTATAACCTAATCATTATATTCATAAAGGGCTTTCAACCTTATAAGAATGACATAAAATTATATTTAAGCCTTCTTATTCTTTTTTTATACATTTATATTATATCAAAAAAATTGAAACCTTTGAATATATTTTTTCAACCTTTTGCATTAGGTTATTTTTATTATTTTTAACCTAATACATCAAGGCTTCAAATAGGTCAAATTATATTTTTTTAACCTATTTATTATTATTAAAAAGGGCTTTCAACCTTATTATAACCTATTAAAATTTTATTTAACAGGTATAATTTTTTTTATTTATAAATAATTATATCATATTTTTATTAACCTTTGAAATACCTTTTGTTTGCCTATTATAATAGGTTACCCCGGGGGGGCCTTTATAGGTTAATTTTAGGTATATTTACCTATAAAATTCA
>Ga0310690_10003381_pt1 | contig 24026 bp, 35 predicted proteins | sample AusTroGonzalo_MG_2_FD_207661 | JGI IMG/M metagenome (GOLD analysis project Ga0310690, IMG submission 207661) | Bovine rumen microbial communities from tropical cattle in Woodstock, Queensland, Australia - Gonzalo_04 (v2) (version 2) | ecosystem: Host-associated > Mammals > Digestive system >... | reverse complement strand
AGTAATGCGATGCATCCGTCAACATTAAAATACGGGCAGTTTTGCGAGCAATCGTTTGAGCAATATCCCAAACACTTAATAACATTTTCTCTAACAGACATTCCACTTTACCTCACAAAATCAACATAATCCAAGCTCTTTATATAATTTTACTTTTCTTTTTCTGACACGATCATATTTGCGTTTCCATCGAGCTTTTCGTTCAGCCTTCGGATGATTCCATGTTCGTCTGATACTCATACTTCACCGGCTTTCTGTCCATTGCGCATGAGAGTATCCGACAAACCCGCATTCGCATTCGTACTGATACTGAGCAGGATAACTCGTCAAAACTATATCAGTTCGTTGAAAAAGATTCTTTCCGCACTTTGGGCATTCAATGCCCGTCAATACTTTGTTTGTAAACGCCTGTGTATGCGGGTACATCCGTTCAAACTGTTCCCACTTCATTCTTAATACACCTCAGTTATACGTAAACCTGATTAAATCAGCCGTTATAACAATTTCAGACTTGCGGATTTTCTCTGTGCCGCAGTATTCGCACTTGCCGTCCTTTGATAAAGGAGCGCCGCAGTTCCTGCAGTTTTCTTCCTTGTTATTTTTAATGTCTGTCATATCAGCGATCCATCCTTTAACTTGCGAAGTATTGTTTTGCCGTCGCAGCCGGAATACAGTTCGCATACAGACGACGACAGGAAATGTTCTGCGGATCTCTTCTGTTCCGCCATGTCTTTTGTTGTGGTAGCCGACCTGGACAGGCTTGTCCTGGCTTCATGCCAGTCCACGACGGCCTGTTTTACAACGGCGATACCAAGCGCTTTCCATCTGTCTTCCGGTCCAAGGTAATTGATTACAGCAGGTTGCTTGATACGTTTTCTCATATATCCTCCAGCCTTTCATATGCAGATTTCTTTCTGTATTCCATATATTCGGCGTATGATATTTCATGGCATTCAAGAATTGGGAGAGTATGCTTTACACCCGGCATATTCTTGGCAAGATCCATGGCGCGTATGGCGTCCTTTGCAAGAAACGCGAACGTGATCGGCACATACCTTTTCTTTCCGTGATGCCCATGCTTGCATGTTACCCGATAATATCCCATCAGATAATCACCACCGGAAGTTCAGTTTTTTGTTTCGGTTCCTCGTATGCATAATGTTCGTCGCCGTCCATCTTGACAGGGTCTATCTTCTTTTTACGAATCCTCCTTGCGTCCTTTCGGACAATCTTTTGCTTTGGCCTGTAACCGTTCTGGAACTTTGAAACAAGCTGGTAATACTGGCTGTTTACTTTTTCAAGATCGCTGATGTACGTAAGCACCTGCTTCGCGATCCCTTCCATCGCGTTGTACTTCGCCTGCAGCGTTGTGATCTCAGCCATCATGGCGCGGATCATCATGGCGACTTCCTTCATTTTGCACGTTTCCGTTGTGCCACGGCATTCAGATGTAAACGGACACTTGCCGTTTTTGCATGTCGCCGACGCGCTGGCAAACTTCATGGCAATTTCCTGCGGCGTCATGTTTTCTCCTCCCTCAGCCTTTCAAGGCGTTTGGTTGCAGCGATCCGCTGCTCTTCGCTCATCCTGCGCTTCGGTGAAATCTTGACGCACGAGCGGTCAACATCGGCAAACAGCGCATCGCCGTAATCTTTTTTGATCACAACGACATCCGGCCTTGTTTGTGCGAGACTGCGAAGTTTCTTCAGCATGTTCGGCATACATGTGTATACCTCGGCGGTCTTGCTGACATTCGCAGGCGTAATGCAGATAACGGTTTCCTGTTCGTCAAGCGGAACCGATCTGTTCATTCAATCACATCCTTTATGTTATTATGAAATTTCCTATCACTGTATATAGGAACATTTCGTATGCGTTTGGCTACCTTGGAACCCGCAATTTTCGCAAAAAAAATAGCCCTGCCGTACCGGACGACAGAATATACGTCCGTGATACGACAGGGGACAGAAACCCGCCGAATTGGCGGGATCAAACAGGTAAAGATCATGCGAGCGGCGGTCGCCGCGAATCAATCCAGAGGCACACAGTCATGATTATGCACAGGACAAAAATTACTTTGAAGTATTGTATTCAGCATCACTTCTTTTCTTTCTCCCTGTTTTCTTTTCTTCCTGGTACGGACTGTCGATCATTCCTTTTTCAAGGAGCCACGCGATACCGACAGCAACCGCATCGGATTCGTCATCGCATTCATATGTACGTTCACCGACAAACTGGGTGAGCGCTGCTGCAACCACGTCCTTCTCAGCGCCGCCGTCGTTTGCTACCAGTTTCTTAACAGTCTTCGGATCGATCTCGTCAAACTGCCTTGCACCGAACGCCCAGGCATAAAGATCTGAAACGCCGACCACACGGTTCAGGATTGAAAGGACTTTGCCGCTGGCAGCATCGCCGCTCTTCCGGAGTGCTTCTTCACGGACAAGAATGCCAAGTGGTGCGGCTGTCATCAGGCGGCGAAGCTCACCTGCGATCTCCGAGAGAACTTCGCCGTAGCATTTCTTTTTCCCTGTATATGTTTTATTATTGATATTACTTGTCTCCTATACGGAAACCTTGCGTCCCTTCGGATAATACCGAAGCAGCGCAAATCCCGGGCGCCGCATGGAAAAGTCACACGCGACGATATCCGTGTATGTGTGCGCCAGTTCAGACACTATCATCACCTCATGAGCATATTTCAGAACCGGAAGTACAGACGTAATCACGTACGATGGATTTCCTCTCGTTTACATCGTACGCAAACATCAGGCGAACAATTGCGTGGCCGAGATGGTCATCCTGCGTATCGCCTGCAAGGAACGCATAGATGTGCTGGATTGCATGGTTCAGGTGTTCCAACGTATCAATCTTTGTATAATTACGATTATCGAATGTTTCGCCGTATTTATCGGCGCCGTATTTTGCCACCTTTGCGGCATCGAACAACGCGCTTGCCGGCAGCATATGGAAACCGTACGGCGTGTCGGATTGCTTGCCGCCCTTGTCGTTTGTGATGACAGCGGCGTCAGCCTCAACACCTTTTATTATTACTTGTTCACTCATAATGTTGTCTCCTTGTTTTTCACTGCTGTATCAAGCGCGTCCCACGTAAGCTCGCCGACAATGCCGTCCACCTTCAGTGGTTTACCGTACTTATCGTTATGCGAACCCTGGAACGATTTCACAGCTTTCTGCGTTTTAACGCCAAACTTGCCATCAGCGCCGGCAGCGCCGAGATCATATCCAAGGAAGATCAGGTCTTTCTGGCATTCAACCACATAAGGGCCTGTGCTTCCTTTCTTGATCGTCGGCTTTTTAACTGGCGTCGGCGGAGGGACAGGAACCGTTCCGTTTAACCCTTTCGGCACGGCATAATGCGTCCATTTCGTATTTGTAATCTTATCCGTCTTAACCTCGCCGGAACAATGGATTATCACGCCGTTGCCTACATACAGGCCTGTATGGCTCATCTTTGAACCTTTTCTCATGAACACGCAGCATACTTTGTCCAGCGGCATGCCGGAGATTTCACCCTGCCGCGTCCAGTTTGATTTCGTATCCCACTGGGACGTTGCGCCTGCCCCCATGATTTTTACGCCGACCTGGAGCAATACCCAGTAGGTGAACCCACGGCAGTCATAGCAACGTGTTTTGCCGCCTGGATACCATTTGCACCCGACGCATGTATTTTTAGGAAGCTTATCCCTGATATACTGGCACTTGTTCCTGATCTCATTTCCTTCCGCGCCGCCAACAGCATTTGCTCTCTGCCGGCGGTATGCAGGCGTATCATACTGCCCACGGGCGCCGAATACGTACGGCCAGCCCATGCAGGCTTCAGCGATCTATACCGCTATTTCTGAATTTGTATATCCGTGTATAGGTTTCTTCCACTCTTCTATCATGGAAGATACCTGACTTGCTGTATTCAAATCAATTTCCCCCAGTCGATCCAAATCCGCCGCTTCTGATATTTTTGATCGGAGCGTCGTCCGAAACAGTTCCGTAGTTTACGATAATGCCCTGCATGAAACGGTCGCCCTGCTTCAATTCAAACGGTTCTTCGCAACGTATACTTGCCATAATATGTCCTTCGTTTTCGGCTGAACTGTAGTCCTCGTCAATGACGCCGACAGAATTCCTCAGCCTCATACCGTACTTGAAACCAAGGCCGGAACGTGGAACGCACATCAGAAATGTGCCGGGGTTCAGGCGAACGCCGACACCTGTCGGAATCAGGACAGGCTGCATGGTATAGAAAAAACTGTCATATGGGATATAAAAATCGTATCCTGCGGAACCTTCCGTTGCTCGCTGCGGAAGTTTTACTGCATCATAGAATTCACGGATCTTTTCGTCCTTCGCGAACCACAGCGCTCCGCTGCAGTTCACGGACTTGCAGTCTTTCATAAACTGTTCAAAAGACACTTTATAAAATTCAGCCATCGTTATCCTCCATGCTTACCCATGCCAGCAGGTTCTGGTCCCACACCTGTCGCCCGTCGTTTTCTTCCTCGCGGACGATTGTCATGCAACCGTACTGCTGCAGGTTTTTGAAATCAGATACAAACTTAAACGCGTCGTTTTCATGTTTTGTCTTTCTGATCGGTTTCTTGTTTCCCTCGCCGTAAATCAGATACTTTTCCATTGTTTAACCTTTCTTTTTTCTTTATGTCAATCATTGCCCTGGCAATATCGTCGATCAGCTGGTGAAGCACACGGTCTGATACCGTTTCCTCGCTTCCGTTTGTAGACAGAAGTGTCATCTTCAGGTGAAGTAATTCATGAACAAGGATTTCTTCAAAATCGAAATCCCTTGTAAGCCCTTCCATCTTCTCCGGATCGACAATCTGGATGAACGCGGATTTTGTAGACTCTTCCCACGAAGTACATCCAAGCGTACCCTGCAATTTCATTTCTGCGGGATGGCATTCCGTATCAAGGATAATTGCCCAGTCCTGCAATCCGAGACGTTCTATCCACTCGTTCAGCAGGGATACTTTATAACGTGTTTTTTTTGTCATCAGCTAATCCTTTCTGCATACTGGTTATCACTGGCAAGGAACACGCCGAGAACAGGATCGTAATGCGGCTGCTGGTTCGGAACGTAGCGACCGAATTTAACCACAATGTTTTTGAAAACACGCAGCGCACTGAGCACATCCATATTCACAGCGTTCGGATCGTCAGGATACTTGTCTGAAAACGGGACAATAATATTTCCTGCTTCTTCTTCTGTGTATCCTGTATAGATAACGATATCGTCATCTGTAACATAACGGAAAACACGTATCAGAACCATAAGATCCCAGCACATATCAAAAGGCTCAAGGCCGCCGAACACAATTGCCTTTGTAATACTGTTATTCAGATAACGGCTTACAATCAATTCGTTATCAATCAGATGCGGCGGTTGCCTGACAAGATCGCTGTTCTGGCAAATCGGCGCACCGTATTCCTTATCACATTTAAACGAGCATGTCGCTGTAGCGATATACATGGACGGGACTTTGTAGTTAACAAAGTCCTCGTCCGTTATTCCTTTGACTAACATTACTGCATAATCCCATCATTCGACAGCACGTTCATCCATTTACGCTTATCGAATTCCTTTTTGCGGATTTTCTGGTAACTGCTTGTCGGCGTGTAGAAGCCGACGACACGGGCATAGGTGTCAGCGATCGGTTCGCCGCAGACCGGGCAACGCGATTCACTGATAAACGCATGCTTACTTTTACATACGCTGATTTTCGTTGTAAACGCGAAGTAGATCACTCCACGGGAAGCGACATAATTCAGCATATCCCAGGCAGTTTCCTCGTTCTGAAACCTGTTTTCAATATTGATGTGCGCGATACAACCACCACCGCATTTCTTATCAAAAATAGAACCGAGGCGGCATTTCTCCTGGATGGTGCATTTCTCCATGAGCGGTATCCACTGGTTGCTGTAAATAAAGTATCTGTTCTGCTCAAACAAAAGGTTGTCCGCCTGACAGATAACGCCGGCACAGTTTTCGGCGGGTATGGACTCAACATTAAAAGAGAAGTCACACTCGAAGTTGTCTTTTACTTCATTGATCGTATCAAGAATCTGGGAAGTAAAATCCATTGCTTCATCGGAATACGACTTGCATCCGAGCATATCCGTCTGGATCAAACCGAAAAGATCCATGACTTCATACATACCGAGAATACCGATGGTGCAATATTGCTTGTCAAGTTCCACCGCGCCGTCCCGGTAATTGGGGAGAAGACCCTTTTCAATATTGCGCTGGATGATATGACGCATAGACGCAAGCGCCTTGCAATCAAGCAGGACACGCTGGCGGAGAATACGAAGGTACTTCTTCTTGTCAAAGACGCCGTCCTCGTTCCGGCTTTCATATGCGATCCTGGCGAGGTTGATTGTACTGACGCGGCATGAACCAACAGACAGCGCTGTACCTCCGATTGAATTGATAAACGCGTCAAGCTTGGACGTATCTGACAACAACCGGCAGCAGTTTGACAGAACGCCGACGTTGTCGCTTACAAAGAAATTGGAATCCGACCATTTAATATTATGAGCAGAACACCAACGGGCAAACTCCTCGTCCTGGAACTTGCCGTCTTTATAAAGAAGAGAATAGGTAAGGACAGGATACGTGAACATGTTGATTTCACGGGTTTCGCTGACGACATCCATAAATACCTGCTGCGCATGGATCAGGTCTTCGATATGGTCGATCGCAAATGTGCCGTCCGGAAACTCTATGCCGCCAAACAACGACTCCAGGTACGGACGGTCGAAAATGGAAACATTTGTAAAAGCTGATTGGTCAATTCTCAGGAACGGCTGGTTGAGTCGGAAAATAAACTTCTGGAACTGCTGGCGGAGGTAGTACTCCGGGTCTTTCATGTAATACCCGCCTTCAACGTCTTTCTTCCAGAAGTACCATGCCCAGATCAGAACGTTCGGCATACCTACGGCGCCACTCTGGCGGTTTGATAGGAACGAAACAAACTCGATCACGTCATCGAAATATGTGGTCAAATGTTTCGGCGCCTGGTTGTTATAATTCGGCAAAAAGAAAAGGCCCTCTGTTGCGAGCCTCGTAAAATCATTTGCCCAGCAGTACGGGAAGTAACTCGCCGTCGTACTGTCGTTGAGATAGAACCCTCGGCTGAATTCCTGTTCCAGCCATTGCTTCGCTGTTCGCAGCCCCCACATCTTTTTGATCTCCATGAAGATTTTGTTCAGGCCGAACAGTTTGTCTTCGCTCTTTCCTTTCTCGGTCATGAAAGAGCGGATGTCTTTGCTGTTTGCATTGGCGTTTGGGTCAATGCTTGCGTCAGCCAGCGTGTCCTTGTCCACAAAGTTGTCAATAAACTCCGAGAAGTCCAGCTGGCTTGGATGAAGACCGTTGATATATTCAAAGTCTTCCCCGTACTTTTGCTTCAGTTCTTCGAGAAAACGCTCGAAGTCCTTGGATAGTTTCAACTGAATATCCATCTTGATTACCTTTCTCTCAAGTATTTAATTGCTTCTTCAAAGGTGTACATTTTGTCGTCCACTTTCATTTGCGGAACAGATTTGATACCCATTTCAATCATCGCGTCCATGTCGTTGAATTCAGTAAATTCAAGACCATGCTGATTGAGCTTCAGCTTCAGGACGCGGCACTTCGGGCATCCTTCCTTGGCGTAAACTGTGATCATTTTTCTTCCTTGTCTCCCGGCAGGAAACCGGGCAATACTTTATCCACTTCTTCTTTGAGCAGGCGCATGCACTCGCGCATTTCAGGATATGCAGCCTTTGCACTTCTCAGTTCATAGATATGAAGAAGCTCGCGGAGGTTTACCTTCATCATGATCCTGGTGACGGTCGAATTCGGCAGCACTTTCCTGGCGTCTTCATTGCGCAGGCCTGTTGCTCGCATGGACTTATACGAACCTTCGATATTTTCCATCTGATCCTGCCACATCATTGACGCGGCATAAACCGGATCGCAGTAGGGGTGGTCTTCATCATCCGGTAATTCCTTGTAAAAGAGTGGGCGGATAAACTCAATATCTCCGGTCTTTGATTCATCGACATAACGCTGAGAACGAATCGCGAAACTCGCAAGGCGATGGCGCGTGATCTCAGCCATCACATCGCGTGACGTTACGATCTCAAGCATGATATGGCCGAATTCAAGCGGGGACTCATGACCGCGCTTGCGCAGGTTTTCAATGAACTGTTTATAGGAATCGTCGGTCGTTTTAATTCCGCTGTCCCAGCAGTTGCGACCGGCGATCTCGATCATCTTCAGTTCATTTTCAGCCTGTTCTATGGTGCTCGGATATATAACACGTACACTTTGTTCAATAATCTTCATCTCGCTTATTCCTCGATTTCCTCTTCTTCGTCAAGTTCCAGCAGATCCATCGCATCGTCCTCTGCGGCGTTGGACGGGAACTGGTCAGGCGTCAGGGCAAAACGTTTCATCAGCGTCAGCGGCTTGATACAGGACGTCACAATTGTCCCGTCGTCCAGCAGCAGGACGGAACGGTAATGGCGACCGAGTGTCGCGTCAATAAACTGACCGCGTTCCTTGGCGCGTTCGATATAACGTTTCGCTGTCTTGGTTGTAGGTTTCATCACGCACAGGACACGCGTCGTCTGTACGATATGGTTCATTCCGATATGGGCAAACTGTGCTGTAGCCATAGAATTCATTCACTCCTTTATAACAATCTGTTGAAAACAATCGGCGCTTTTTCGTAATAATAGGGAAGCGCACGAATTACATTGAAATCGATAAACTCCAGTGCTTCTTCCTCGGAACAGTTATGGTATTTTGCAAACTCTTCGACCATTGTGTCCTTATCATAAACCGCCCGTCTGTCATCCGTCACGCCGACAAGCGAATCACAGTAAGCATCGTCGTCTATCAGGAGTATGTCCTCGTCCTCAAGAACATATCCGTTATCCTCAAGCTTTGATTCCTGTCGTTTCAAATTATTCACTCCATTTCAATAGGAACTCTGGATCGACTGCCTTGAAAGATTGCTTGCCGTCCTTTGTACGGAATACAATTCCTTCACGCATTATATCTGCGAGTTTACTTTGACCATGAGCATATGCCAACACTTCGTCAACAGTGTCCGGGAGAATAACATGCTCGTCCAGGATCGGGACAAATTTCAGGCCGTGCTGTTCGCAGATTGACCTCGCAAGGCGCGAGCCGACCCTGCCGCCCGGATAGATCAGGTTAAAGATATACAGGTCGCAATCCTGCAGGCCATACTTGTTCTTCTGGATTTTCGGACCGACACATTCACCCTGGAGCGCAATCCATTCGCGGTCGCCGATCATATTCTTCAGGACGTTTTCAATCTCATACTTGTCTGATACTTTCCAGTAGGAAGAGCCGTCGTGGTGGCTAAGTCGAAGATTCCTGGAACATACGATATATTCATACTTCGTTCGGAACAAGCCTTTATGCTTTACCAGTGCAAATGTACCGGACTGCCCGTCGATCTTTTCTGTCGCTACCCATTCCTGTTTGTCATTCAGAATCCACGGCATATTCTGAATACGCTCTTCATCAGTTTTGCTGACGAATGACGGGAAGCCGCCTTTACGTTTCTTCGGCAGGACAAGATTACGGAACCATTTGAAACGCATCAGGAACTGGGGATATTTCTTTGCCGACTTGGAAGATACAACTTCCTTGTCGTTATCCATCGTTTCCTCGTATTGCTTCACGCCGATGATATCCGTTACGTCTTCGCCGACTTCATATTTGCTGCCATCTTTCTTCGGCGGCAGGATGGAAAGCGGGAAACAGATGCCCTGGCTGAGAACTCCGGCCATTTTCATAGTCTTTATCCTGAACTTTTTCGGGCGCAGGAATTCAAATTCAGGTTTCTCAGGGAGTACGGAATCAATCTCACAGTAGATTACTTTGTCACTGACACTGAAATCCTTTGTCACGATGACGCGCCATCCGTCAACTGTTGCAAGCACAATGCGATCACGGCCTTCAATCGGCTGGATATCTGTAATTTCACGGATTGTAGCAAGCTTTCTCATAACTCTTTCCTTTCAATAAAAATAGATTGAAGTTTACTTCAACGAAACTTCAATCCGCTTCACTATATATAGGAACATTTTGACATGGTTTGGCTACCCATGTACGTACAAATTTATACTGCAGTGTAGGCATCCATCCAGTTTTCAATTACGCCTGGTTTGCCGTAAGCAGGTTTCTGCTGCCACTTGTCAAGACGGATCAGGTCGCCTGCTTTCAGCGGCTGTTTCTGGAACGTACCTTTCAGTACTTTCATCATGCCGACATTGCCGGTTGTCAGCGACTGCATGCGAACTTTCGGCGAATACTTTGTATCAATTTCAAGAACCGCATAATAACCTTTATATGCCGACGGAAGCACAGTCATCGGAGCGCCGAGGAGTTCACACTCATAGCGAACAACGTCAAGCGGATCATCGTTTTTTACAGTTATCGTTACCCTGTCTGATTCACCGTCAAGCAACCCGGTCAGGAAACCGACAGCGTCAGGATTACGACCCGCTTCAATATCGATCAGTTCATTCATCTTCTTCTGCTGCGACGCGGGGACAAGCGTTGTCTTGAAACAGTGGGAACCATTATAGAATTCGTTGTACAGCCATAGAAGACGATTGATACTGCCGAACTCGCTGAAATAATCAAGCTTGATCAGCTTTTCAATAACTGCGGTATTCAGAGCGCCGGGATACAGCGTCATTTCACGCAGAAGCTCAACAAAGGTACAGTAAACGCCATCCTTCAGCGCCCACAGCGCTTCGGCGTCTTTCAACCCCACACCCTTGACAGTTGACAGGGCATCGGAAATCGTATGGTTTACCGGATCAATATAGAACGTGCGGTTATCCTGGCGGAACTGCGGTTTCGTCATACGGATACCGCGACGCTTTGCCATTGCCCTGCCTGTATTGATATCGTCGTCGTTGGCAGCGTTTTTGAGATAAGCGGCAATAAACTGTTCAGGATAGTGATACTTTAAATAAGCAAACAAATAACCTATCATACTGTACGGCAGGCTATGATTCTTTGAAAACATATAGGAACTTGCATCCTCAATAATCTTCAGATATTCCTTACATTCCTGCTCTGCTTCAGGCCTTGGTTTATCTGAATGCGAACAATACCCCTCAAGAATTGCCGGCATCCATTTTTCAAGAATATCCATTTTCTTTTTAGCAATACCACGTCGCACTGAGTCAGCATCACTGCCGGACAAGCCGCAGATATTTTGCAGAAAAGACAAAATGTCGCACTGATAAATCAGATATCCATTATTGTCTTTTAGCAAATCATCAATTTGTTTCGATGGATTCTTATGAATCTTATGAGCGATCAGATCATCACGATACGACGCGCCAGATGGTCTAAGTGCAGCGTTAAGCATAGACAAATCAAATAAACTCTTTGGCTTAAACCTGACAATTGATTCGGCTGCAAACGGAGATTCAAACTGAAATATTCCGCTTGGATCTTTTGCCATATCGTTCCATACATCCTTGTCATCCCAATCAATTTCGTACATACGAGGATATGGCTTGCCAAGCAATTTATACGCATCATTAATAACACTGACGCCCTTCAGGATAAGCATGTCATATTTAATTGCGCCAACATCATGAAGAACATCCATATCTTGTGTCAGACATGTTTCGCCATCTTTCCAAAAAACACCATATTCATCTGCAAGAACAATGGGTGAAATTACCATTCCGGCAGGATGAACGGATTGCGAAACACGGGTGCCAATCATACCATCATAATAGTAAAAAAGATCGTAATGATCACTTTTGCACTTCTCAGGATCTGTTCTGAACTCAGCTTTGATTTTTTCAAGCTTTAAAGGATGATACGGATTCTTTTTGTCAAATACATCTGACTTTTTCTTTCCAGTTGTGTCGAGCCTTCCATTATCCTTAAACTTGGAAGCATTATGTTCGCGTTCCCACTGAATGGCAAGACCGCCACCACAATCATCAATAAATGCAAGATCCTGAATTGTTCCATAAGAAGCGACCCTTGCTGTATAATCATCACCAAACTTTGAACGTATATGAGCAAAGATTTTTGGACGATCTGTATCAATACAATCAGTATCTATATCCCCTGGTTCAATTCTATTCGAGTTTGCAAAGCGGGAAAATAATGTTCCCCAACGCTCACAATCAAAGTCAATAATATCAGTAACATAAGCAACACGACTACCTGATACAGAACCACGGGCAGGGCCAATTGGAATATTGTTTGTTCTGCACCAATGAATCAGTTCGGCTTCGGACAAAATAAAACCGGACATCTGCAGTTTCTCATAGACATCCAGTTCTTCCTTAATTGCTTTTCGGTATGCTTCCTCTTCATTCGGAGGAATGGCGCCAGAAGCAAGCTTTTCATTCAGGCGAATCTCACATAACTCGACAAGCTTTTGTGAATCATCCTTGCGCGAACCATAAAGTATCGGATACTTGATTGATGTATCAAGATCCCAGTCAATTACAGAATCAGACATAACATGGGTATTTGTAATTGCTTCTGTAAATGCAGAACGTGGAATAGCGCCCTGCCGTTCGTATGATTCAAGTAATTCATCCTCGGTCTTCCATACAAGGTCAAAGCTTTCTTCTCCTGGATAAAACTGTTCCTTACGAAGCATCAGGATATCCCTGCACTCAGCCTTATACTGTGACGAAGCATGAGTATCTGTGCCGGCAATCAGCGGTATGCCTGTCTTGATCGACAAATGTAAAAGTTGCTGGTTATACTTTTTCTGGCTTTCATCCTGATGATGCTGAACCTCAAGATAATCATATGCTTTTACAAGCCTCATATAGATATCTTCTGTCGGAGAAATTTTATTCAACGGAGATGCAAGGCATGCAGAAGTCTTGATAATATGTGGGGATATATGAAAAAATTCATCAAACGAAAGCCTTGGATTATAATAATGATGGTTAATATCAGACGCCAGTTTGATCAGGCGGTTCAATTCGATCGTACCTTCGCGGTCTTTAGCAATCAGCACAGTATGATAACCACGGATTTTATCTTCAAGAGTTGGCGTCAGATATACCTCACAAGCATGAAGATATTTAATACCATGTTGTTTGCAAAGCAACTTGTTTGCCGCCCAGTTTGAAATCCTACCATGTTCAGAACAACCAAGAGCTGTCATTCCTTGTTTAACTGCAAGATCAAGATACTCATGAAACTTACTGCATGAGTCTAGCAATGATAGATCAGTATGGCAATGATAAACAGTATAAGCCATTAACCGACTCTCCTTTTCTTTGTATGACAAGTATCAACCGGTTCATTGAGTGCTTTATCAATGTCCCACCCAGCAAGTAATCGATACTTCAGTGTCGTAGGACGCATACCATATTCTTTTGCCCACTGAGGGATTGATTTTGTAACGCCATGATATTCAAAATCAAGATTTCGCTTACCTTTGCTTTTCAAAGACAGCGCATCAATTTCATTCCACCCTTCACGCAATCTACCATAGAATGTATGTAAATTGATACCATAACATTCACACCATTCAGACGCTGTTTTAATTGTTCCGTTTATATTGATAAGCTTGTTCCGACTTGTATTACGTTGCTGTGTAATACGATTTGCCCAACGACAATTCTCAGGCGAATAATTACCATTATTATCAATACGATCAATACTTAACGAATCATTATATCCATTGGATAATGCCCAACGGCAAAACGCATCATAATCATTAAGCCATTCATCGCAAACACGAATTCCTTTGCCGCCATATACAGAAAAATTTTGTGCATTCTGGTTGTTACATCTCGTCTTCATGCCTTTATATATCCTGTATAATCTATTGACGGATGCGTTTCTTTGATAATAATCCATCACATATTCCCTCCAAACAAAATAAGACCGCCGGAAGGCGGTTTTAATCTTTCTCAGATATTATGAACGCAATCAGAATTACGAGCAGGATCAATGCGATCTGGATCCAGGTCGGCGCCATTACCCACCACCAGCTCCAGTCAATGACCTTGCACAGCTTCAGGACAATGAACGCAACCTGGAGCAAGCTATTGAAAGTAAGTCCAGCGGATGATGTTTTATTTTCACGGTAACATCTTAAATTACTCATTCGGATAATCTCCTTCTTTTATAAATTCAAGTTCATAATCAGAAACCTCTTTGTCTGTCAGTTTGCGGTTATACTTCACCCAACCCCAGGTATGATGACCAGACGGCGGGACAACAGGTTCACAGGAACAGCTGACCATGCCGGACGTAGGCATCGCGCCAAGCTGCGGCGGACGCATCAGCATTGCGTATACATAAGTATCCATGTATTTCCTCCCGTCAGTCGTCGTGGCATTCGATAACAGCTTCGCCGTCAGCCATATGGAAAACATGCTTCGGGAGATGCGTCTGGAAAACAGGTTTGTCTATAGCTTTATCAATGATCTTTACCTCGACGCTTACATCGTCGTCGAGGTTGCAGTTCAGGACAAGCGCCTGGATTAATTCGCGGACTGTTTTCATGATTTATTATTCCTTTCAACAAACTCGGCTGTGCCGTTTTTATGCAGGACGAGGTCCATGTTTCGGGGACCGACAGTACTTAACTTATCGCGTGATATCAGCATGGCGTCGATGATTGCAAGGATCATCCTGATGTCTTTCCTGCGCAGTCCACGCTTAAACAACGCGTTGGAACGAGATTCAAAAGTGTCATACAGCAGAACGATGGCGGCGGCAAAACCGGCACGGTATTCACGGCTTTCAGTATCCAAGCGCCATCGCTTCCTCTGCTGCTTTCTTTGCTTTCCATTCTTCAACCGCCGCCTGGTGTACACGCTGGTAATCCTCGCAGGAAGGATTGACACCGCATATCCATTTACAAAAATACGGCTCTTTTGTTTCATCAACGCCGATGCATGAACACCAGTTTTCAAAGATATCGCATTCCTCAATTTTATGGATATTGTCGAGGAACCATTGCTTTGTTTCATCGACCATGGCTTCGTCAAAATCCTCGTCGATATATGTACAGTCCTTTACCATGTTAAAGCGAAGTTTTGTCGGATAGCTGCCGTATTCTTCCTTCAGCCAGATCGCATAAAGATACAGCTGCCGGCGGTAAATCTGATATTCACGCTTCATAGACGCAGCTGATTTCGTCTTATGATCAACGATGATAATTTCATTGTCTTCAGGATTGCTGATCACCAGGTCGGCGATACCAGAAACAGGGTAACCGCCGATATCGATTACAAACTTTTTTTCAACGGATATTACCTCGTAACCATCCGGAAGACCGCTGAAGTTTTCAAGGTAATTGATCGCGGCTTCATAATTCTTTTCGCCGAAGTTCTTCGGGAACGGCGGGGGAGAGACAACAACCTCGGACTCATAACGTTCGCGCCATTCATCGGCAAGGCAGAATTCAGGCAGGTCGCCCTTGTAATAACCCTCGAGAATGGAATGCATGAGCGAGCCGTACTCCGAAAAGTATCCCGGCAGCTCGTCATCGCTGCCGGGATTTTCAACGTACGTAAGATAGAAAGACATTGGACACTGATGGAACGCGGCAATCTTTGAGAACGACCAGCGGAAATTATTCGGCAGGTGTTTCATCATGATTCTCCTTCACATAACCTTTACCACTCAGAACAGAATCAATGGCTTTTGTAAAGGCGCCAACCAATTCGTCGAGCGTCTGGCCCTTTGGTTTGTTTTCCTGCTTCTTTTGTTCGGACTTTTGTTTAAGGGACTCTTTCATCGCGGCGACTTCAGCCTTGAACGTTTCCTCGAAACATTCTCATTTATTTAGTCACTTTATCCTTCTCAACCACTTTAACCTTCGATAATCACACAAAGCCATGACCCTGTATTATCAAAAGCTGTTGCTTGGTATCCAGTTCCTTCAAGTGCATCGTTTATTTTGTTCATAATGTCAGCGCAGTCTTCCTGTTTAACACTCGACATTACTTGATTTTCAAGCTTGTTCTCATTTTTACGGCAACATTCCATTCCATAGTTAATTGCCCAATCTTGAATTTTGCCTTCCGTCCAAAACAGGTTACCTTCATCGTCAACCGCATTGCATTCATTATTTTTATTCTTTGATTCTCCGATAATCGAACACCATTTATCAACATAGTCAAAATATCTGCAATTCTTGCACGTTTTACGCATTTCTGTTTCTCCTACAAAGTTATTTTCGTTCATAATCGCTTTGGCGCGGGAAGTTGAACCGAACATTTTCTTCATGCATGCCATGGCAAAGCCTGCGTACTTTTCATACGTTTCGCCTTCCATCGCTTTGACGACAGTCTTTGTGCCGTCAGACCAGAAAACGATGGTCGCAGGCGGATTGAAGATAACATACTCGACATCAGGAATTCCCCACATTGTCGGTTCGCCGTTAGGATATGGATCGAATTCTTCTTCGGCGTAACCGCAGCAATCGCAGTCGAGATCGCAGAACGGAATATCGTCGTCATTCACATCGGGCGCTTTGCCAGGAACACAATGAATATCAAATTTGATATCCGGAACGGAAAACTTGCTATGGCTTATTTCGGATTTGACAGTGCTGACGCTTACAGGAAAACCGACCAGGTTTGAGAGGGAGAGTTCAAGATCTTTCATATTTGTTTCCTTCCTGTCTGTAGACAGACATAAAATATTTGGTACAACAATCAGAACGGTTGCTTGTCAAGCTGACTGAGTTGTATACCATACTCTGGCATGGAATCGGCGCGGACATCAGGTTTTTTCAGACCGGATTTATCCCATGAAAACTTATTCAGGTCGCCTTTGTCAGCCTGGAAAATACGGCGCGAATCACCGGCATAACAACAAGGAATATTTACCTGCTTGCCGTCAAGCCTGTTTTTCAGCACCTCAAGATCAGGGCGTTTGATCACGATCGCGTTATCGCAAAGATTCATGATAGAAGACGTGCCGGAGATATCATCCTTTGTGATATCAGCGCCGACTTTTGTCTTTCTCGGATGAGCGCATTCATCCTCATATGTTTCCATATGAATTAGACTATATCTTCATCCGGGATGTGCAGTCCCGGAGCATGGCGCTTCGCATATCAGAATTTCACTGATATGCTACTCCTCTCGGATAGTCGTTACACTTTATTGCGGCTATGTTTGTTTCTGGATGCCATCTTCTTTTTAATGCGTCCTGATTGTTTTCAAAATGCGAAACAAAACAACATGTTTCAGGAGAATACAGTTTCATTCCATTACCAAGTATGTCTTTATCAAGCTCAATTTCATTGTTTTCAAATTTGACCGGATCATAACCAGGGATATTTTTTACATCGTCTATAAAATAGTCCAGTCTTTTCCAGCGGTCACAGACAGTTACGCCAATTGCTCCATACCATTTATAAGCGCGATAGTTTTTGTCATAACAACGTCTGATCATATTACGCCAAGTATAATACAAGCGCCTGCTTTCATTGCGTTTCGCATACCCACTTGCATATCCAAGACAACCGACGCCAAATACTGACGGAGAAAAATAATCTTTTACTTCTCCATTTCTTATATGGCCGCTTGAAATATTATGCGCAATATAACCGCTTTTCAGAAATCTTACACGATAAAGACGAATTGAATTTGATGTTATAGATTCGAGGTCTTCAACAATAAATTCAAACCCATTTTTATTCCGAAACGTTTCTCCAATTATTTTATATTTTTCTATGATCTCACAACCTTTCATGAAATCATAGCCGCAATCTTAGCACGGGATTGGCATATCATAAGACTTAGCGTTCCCCGTTAGCCAGATAATTAAAAACCATTTCCTGTTTTTACTATTCGTTTATCTGACACCCAGTATTTACTGGTTCACCATGTTTCAATAACACGTTGCCGTGTTACGTGGCCGATAAAATTAACCAACATGACATGCGCCTGATAATGCGTGGCGAAGGATTTCACGGCGTTGATAAATACCGCCTGCGCTCTCCACTCGTCATCACTGTCGGCAACGGAAGTCATCATATTGTCGATCAGGAAAAGCTTGGCGTTATACTTCCTTGCCGCCTGGGTAAACACGCTGATAATCGCGTCTGTCTGCTTCAGGTCTACAAACTGTTCGTTGTTGTCATAAAGCAGAAGCCTGTCGCCAAGCCAGTCAAGGATACGCTGCTGGACTTCCGGCGAGACATACGGAATATTTCGGTTTCGGATCGGGTCCCACTTCAGGCCAAGCCACTCGCTGCCTGCGGCCTGGGCAAGGATCCATTCCTGGAACAGTCCTGCGGAAAGTTCACCGGAATACGCCACGCATGTATATCCCTGCTCAATCGCGTTAAGCAGGATAAGACCGGACAATGTGGATTTGCCGTTGCCAGACTTGCCGGTAAACACAGTTACGCATCCTTCGGCAAGACCACCGATCGCATCGTCAAGCGCGGGAATATTTGTTTTGATGCGCGGGACTTTTGTCGGATCGACAGGGAGCACATCGGCAACGCGGATCAGGCCTTTTGTTTTGACATCCTCGGCGGAGTCAACCATTTCGATCAGCGCGGATTCGCCGAAGCGATACAGGATTTCATTGGCGTCCTTGCAGTACTGGACAGGATTTGTATCCGGTATCTCCGGGTAATCCTTCACGATCAGGACACGATACTCGCCGAGTTTCTTTGTCCAGTTTTCAACGCCGCGTTTTCCCGGAGCGTCGTTATCGCCGAAAAGAATAATTGTATTAAACTTTTCAAGCCAGTCAAAACAGTATGTAATCCAGTCATTGTTATCGACGCCGCATGGGACGGAAACAACATTGGTCAACCCTGCTTCGTACAGCGACATGGCGTCGATCTCGCCCTCGGTGATGATCAGCGGTTGTGAAAACACAACGTTGTCCATATTGTACAGGATCGCTTTGGTACCTGATTCCTGCCATTCCTTGCGGACTTTATCACCAGGCTTTGGCTTTTTCGGTATACGGAACTTATGATATACATCCTCGCCGTTCCAGAAAAAACGGAAAACGATATTGCCCTCAAAATCCGAACCGACTTTCATGGCGTCCACTGTGGAACGCGAGATTTTACGGGATTCAAAATACCTGTAAATTTCTTCCGTCGGATCGAACACATGCACGGACGGCAAAGCGAACTGTTTTTCAGATTTCTTTGTATAACCCGAACGAACAATTTTTACATCCTGGCCGGACAGTTCTTTCACGAGTTCCTCAAAACGACCGTGGCGACCGCAGGAACCGCGCTTGCAAACAAACGTACCGTTGTTCAGGAAGAGTGCGAAAGTGCGCTTATCCTTGCCGTTGGAGCCGCCGTGGCAAAGGGGGCAAAGGTCAGGAATAAGCTTTTCTTCCTGACCTGAAGACTTTATTGAATACGGCGCGAGATACTGTTCAGCGAAATCAATGATTCGCTGACGCCCTGCTTCGTCAAGCAATTTACTCACTCCTTCAGCGCATCGGCAACAGGCCTGTAGCGATCAGACAACAGCTTATCGACCAGGCACTTGTACGGATTCAAGTCGCCGGACATTACTATGTCGGCAATATTCGGGGAGAACCCTGACACAAGCGCGACGCCAAGTTCATTCGTCGATACAGGAATCGTATTGGTACGCGAACACACGTTCCAGAAAACAAGGCGCGGAAGCTTGTAGCCTGCGGCTTCCCAGCGATCACGGATTGAATCGAACAGTGTTTCTGTGACGGGGCCGAAAAAGTCGCCGTTCCAGCCGTACCCGCCGCGATAAGTAGCTGCGTCAAACTCCATGTCGCTGACAACCAGGATATTCGCCGGAAGTTCATCCTGTTTCAGGTGATTTCTCACGGCGGTATCAAGAACCATATCAAACACTTTTTCGATATCCGTGTTGGAGCAATCGTCATGGCTCTTCATGATATCAATCCTGGCGCGAAGGGTAAGACCGTCGGCAAAATGCACGAACTGAGGACAGGCAGAGAATGTAATGAACGAGTTGTAATACGGCCCCTTCAGCTTCTCGGCAAAGTACATGCCAAGCGCATAGGAAACATCAAGGCATGTGACGCCCGTATTGCCGACAGCGGTATACATTGAATAGGAACCGTCCACAACAACGAGCGTTGACGCGTTATCAGGGACTGTATCCGGAAGCGCCTTCCACTGTTCTTCAAGCGTGTTGTCAATGCCGTCGCCGTGCCTTCTGTACGCGGACACAATATCGTGCGGAAACAGGACGCTCGCGTTGATCTTTGCCTTGCCTTCCTTGACATTTTCCAGGTAATCATGATACCGTTCGCCGTCATGGCGCGCAAAAGCATCACGATAGATCAGCGAAGCGCGTGACGGAACACGTTCATAATTGATCTGGCCCCACTCATTCGACGACATCTTCTTTTCGACAACGCCGATGTACGAACGGAGCCTTGAAAGTATCTTGCGATACTGCTTCGGCGTCAAGCCAAGTAAATTACGGATAAGTTCAGCGTTCATACGCGTCTGCCTGGACGAGGTTAACAGGGAAGGAAGCCATTTTGCGAGAAGGGAAACCGGTTTAAGCGCTTTCGCATTATCGAGGTCGTCTGAAATCTGCTTTTCGATAAGCGCAAACGCTTCGTCGCGCACATTGCGCGGAACATTGCTGCACAAAACGGCGACAACATCGTCCCAGCGGCCATAAAACGGGATCAGCGGAAGCAGGCGGCATGCAATTCCCTCGTTTTCACGGCACAGGCGATCGAAAATCACGCGGAACGCACGGCGTTCACCACATCCTTCCTCGCGGTCACGGGCAAAGAACAGCCAGAGCACCGCAAGCGCCGGATTTTCATTGTAAGCGGCAAGAAACTTGTCCCAGATCTGCTTTTCGTCCCAGTTTCGCATGGAAGAAAGAGCAAAGTTGAGGTCAAGAAGCTTTTCGCCTGATGTTTTGTATCCGACGGCGCCGTTTTCAGTCACCGAAACGTTATCCAGCGCCTGATCGGCTGATTTTTTGAGTTCTTCCATGAAATTATTCATGTTCCAGGTCCTCCTCGTCAAATTCATCGTACTTTTTCCGGAGATTTTTGATCCTTTTTTCGATTGCATGATGATGAACGCCAAACTGTCCGGCAATTTCGCGCATTGTCATGCCGTACATCCGCATGGAAGCGATCCGCTGGACAGATTCTTCCTGCGAAGACATAAACGTGTTGAAATCCATCTCTGTATCCTTATCCGGCACCCAGTATTTCGACATTCCGTCCACTTCGATGCCATTAGTCAGCAAAACATCATAGGAAACCGTCGCCGGAAGCGAATTGATGATTTTGCTGAAGTTTGACGTGCGCGTCGGGACACTGAAAGGCTGGGATTTAAGGATAAGGTTGCTCATCGCATGCATGGCGTCATACCAGGGGAAAATACGGAGCTGTTCTTCTGTTTCGCACTTGCGGATATACCGGAGAAACGCGATCGATACTTCCTGGACACAGTCCTCATACGAAATTTGGACACCGGAATTCTTCGGACAGCGAACCATAAAGTTATCGATCGCACGATAGATTCTCGGCATATTTTCCTCGATCAGCTCTGATTCACGTTCACTGGACAAGACCATGACAAAACCTCCTTCGTATTGTGTAATATGGAGGAGGTGAGTTGTGTCAGTTGTGAGCGTGATGCTCCGCCATATGAAATTGTGAGTTAAAGGTTTAGAACGGCAACTCGTCCGTCTCTACCGGAGTGAACGACTGGTTTGCAGGAGCCGACGCGGCAGGTTTAGCCGTATTGACGCTGCTGACGCCTGCGGACGCCTGCGCTTTGGCTTCCGCTTCAGCGCGGGTTTCGATCAGGTCAATTTCCGCATTGTTAATCTCGACAACTGTGTGTCTCAGGTTGTCGCTGCCTGTATATTCACGGATAACAAGGTCGCCGGTAACCCCGACGCGATGACCTTTTTTCAGGTAGCGGGAAGCGGTGTCCGCAGTCTGTCCCCACGCGGAAACGCGATAGAAATTCGTGCCGTAAACAGCTCTGCCGTTTTCTTCGCCTGTCTTGTTCTTGTTCTGTGCCGCCACGTTGAAGTTGGCGACATTGCGACCGTTGAGGGTTTTGATTTCGACATCCTGGGATACGCGACCGATAACAGAAATCTTGTTCATACTTTTTCTCTCCTTACATATTCTTCAGCCTGGAATAGAGTTCACGGAGCTTGTTAATATCCGCGCACTTTTTGTAGTTCTTTGTGCCGAGTACTTCCTCGACAACCGCTGCGACGGCTTCCTTTCCGCCATCTTCCTTTACCTTTTCCTTGGCGAGCGCGTCGATCAGGCTGATTGCTTTCTGAAGTTGCTCGTCAGGCTCTGAGGGAGCTGGAGTGGGAGCCGGAACTTCCGCTTTCGGAGTCGGAACGGCCCCGGAAGAGAGCCACGCGTACATCTGCTTGCCGGTATTGGCGTCGATGGTGAAATATTTTCCGTCAAACACGCCGGTACGGTCTTTCGTGGAGTTCGCGACATGATCGTAATCAAGCATGAAGCTGACGGTGAACTCATATTCAATTCCTTCACGCATAACAACGCCCATGCCGATGGCTTTGACCTGCTTTTTGCCGTTGTCGCCGACAGTCTGCTGGTATTCCATCTTTGCCCTCATGTTCGCGATGATATGCGCGGGGGACTGGAGCATTGCGTCCACCAGTTTGTTATGCTGCGGCGTAACGGAACGCCATGCTGTCCAGGAATTGCCGGAACGTTCCGCGATCTTGCCCTGCTGGTCGAGAGCGCCGCCTGCACCAGCCCACGCATGGGAAAGGCTGTCGATGATGATCACATTCATTCCGTGTTCTTCCGCCATGTGGATTGCGTCCACGAAAATGCCGGGTTCAAAGGGCGGCGTCAGGTCGATGGTGTTGTAAGCGCCGATGGTTGTCGGTCCAACCTGCTTGCCGACATACAGCGAACCGGAACCGTTCTCCGTATCGATCAGGCAAATCTTTTCCCAGATTTCTGCGTCGGAAAGACCAGGAAACTCCGCTTTTGTGAGTCCGTACGCCATCAGCAGGGAACTCATGGTTTTGCCGGAGCCTGCGGGGCCTGCGATACTGACCTTGATCCTTACCTGTTCTCTCTGAGCTTTCTTAAAAACGAGTGCCATAAGTTTTTCTCCTTTTTATATTATTTTTAGTGGGTCCTTCATAATTAATAGGAACATTTTGATACTGTTTGGCTACCCTTCAGGAAAAAATATTTCGTAAATTTTTTGCAAACATATTTTTTACGGGATTTCATGCCGCGATGAATTCGAGGTAGTAGCCGCGAAGGCGGATCTGCTTATCGCGGCCTGTAGATTCAATGTACTTCGCCATGGAACTGTTGCTCCAACCGAATTCCTTCGCGCACTTGTTGATGGAAGCATACTCGCCGATCTTTTTTCCCTTCGGATTGAACTTGCCAATCTTTTTCGGCATCCTGGAATGGTGGATATTCCTGATTTCGGGTTTGCTGCAGCCAACGGCGTCCAGGACGATATCCGCAACACCCTGGCGAACGGACTGCGCGGAAGGGGAAACGAGTTCGAGGGCATCGAGCGCCATCTTCAGCGCGTCGAACTGATCGCGGAGCGGGGTAATCTCGGATTCGACCTGGGCGAGGAGTTTGCGGTACTTATCCGCAGTTTCCTCTTTTGTTTTCAGGTCGCGGGTGACGGAAACCAGTTCGTTTTTGAGTTCGTTGACCATCGCAGAAATTTCCATGTGCAATTCTCCTTTCAAAATAAAAACACGACCCACGTTTTTATCTGTGAGTCGTGAAATTTGTGAGTGTGTTTCTTCCTATTAAACTGTTATCCCCAGCGGAGCGCGTTCACAGCGTCGTGGCGCTGCTCCGCCGTGGAGTGATCATACCGGTTGGTTATCGTCAGCGACCTGTGGTTCGCAAGATCACGGGCAACAGCAGCGCCGCCGACTTTCTCCACATCTGACACAAATTTGTGGCGCAGTACGTGGCACCCGCCCTG
>Ga0310690_10003380_pt1 | contig 24028 bp, 18 predicted proteins | sample AusTroGonzalo_MG_2_FD_207661 | JGI IMG/M metagenome (GOLD analysis project Ga0310690, IMG submission 207661) | Bovine rumen microbial communities from tropical cattle in Woodstock, Queensland, Australia - Gonzalo_04 (v2) (version 2) | ecosystem: Host-associated > Mammals > Digestive system >... | reverse complement strand
GTCAGCGTCGGCCTTGCCCTTGGCATGAACCGTATAGGCAAGAAAACAGTCGTCGCCCTTCGTGAACCTTCGCTCGGCCCTTGCTTTGGCATGAAGGGCGGAGCCGCAGGTGGCGGCTATGCGCAGGTGTTGCCAATGGACAAGATAAACCTCCATTTCACCGGCGATTTCCATGCTGTCACCAGCGCCCACAACATGATTGCAGCCCTTCTGGACAACTATATCTATCAGCATCGGGACGAAGGATTTGCCCTCAAGGAAGTGCTGTGGAAACGTGTCCTCGACGTCAACGACCGTAACCTCCGCAATATCGTTACGGGGCTTGGAGCAAAGACGAATGGTGTGACGATGGAAAGCGGCTTCGACATTACGCCTGCGAGCGAGATTATGGCTATTCTTTGTCTTGCAAAGGACATGAAAGACCTGCGTCGCCGCATCGAAAATATCTTACTTGGAACCACCATCGATGGCAAACCGTTCCGCGTTAAGGATATGGGAATTGCAGGTTCTATATGCGTTCTGCTTAAGGATGCTTTGCACCCAAACCTTGTACAGACGACAGAGCAAACGCCTGCTTTTGTACACGGAGGTCCCTTTGCTAACATAGCACACGGATGCAATAGTGCGTTGGCTACTCGTCTGGCCTTGACCTTTGGCGATTATGTCGTTACGGAAGCTGGCTTTGGAGCTGACCTTGGGGCTGAGAAGTTCTACGACATAAAGTGCCGTAAGAGCGGATTGCAGCCGTCGCTAACAGTCCTTGTCGCTTCCACACAAGGATTGAAGATGCATGGAGGTGTGCCAGAAGCCGACATAAAGAAGCCTAATGCGGATGGACTTCGCGAAGGCTTGAAGAACCTCAGCCGTCATGTCGTCAACCTGCATCGCTTCGGCCAAAGTGTTGTGGTTTGCTTCAATCGCTTTGCTTCCGATACGGACAAGGAGATTGAAATTTGCCGCCAGCATTGTAAGGTTCTTGGTGTGGGCTTTGCCATCAATAATGCCTTCAACGAGGGCGGAAAGGGAGCGGAGGATTTGGCGCGTCTTGTGGTTGAGACCATCGAGCGTCAACCCAGCAGGCCATTGCAACTTTGCTATCCCGATGGCGCAACTGTAGAGCAGAAGGCAGAGGCTGTGGCAACGAAGATATATGGCGCAGACGGAGTCGTCTTCAGTACCGCGGCACGCAAGATGATAGACAAGATAAACCAGATGGGGCTCAGCCACTATCCTATCTGTATCGCCAAGACGCAGTACTCCTTCTCTGCCGACGCGAAGCTGTATGGTGTCCCCACTGGTTTCAAGATAAACATTCGCGATATTGTCATCAATTGTGGTGCCGAGATGATTGTCCTGATTGCAGGCGATATCATGCGTATGCCAGGCCTTCCTAAGGTTCCTCAGGCAGAGCAAATCGACCTCACGCCCGAAGGCGAAATCGACGGCCTGTCGTAAGATAGAAATCGCAGCTGCCTGCGTTGGCCAACATAACGTGCTGCGTTGGCCATCATAACGTGTTATGTTGCCCATCATAACGTGTTATGTTGCCCAACGAGGCGTGCTGTGTCGGGCATCCTTTCGTGGGATGTTTTGTGCATAAACTTTTCTCAGCGGAGACAAGAGAGTGGATTTTTATATTGCACAAAGTTTACCTTTATGTGTCATTCTACAGGTAAATTTTACCCCCCCCCTGTTAAAAAGTGTTAAACAGGCTTATTAGAAGGGCTTCCGCGACATATTTATTCATGATTTTTTATAATTTTGCAGAGTTTTACATCGTGCATACGTACGTGTGCGAAGGTAGGTTTAGACAGGTTAAGCGCTGGCTGAAAGTGATGCAGCAAAAGGCATTTACGGAATTTCAGCAACCGAATAAGGTTCTTTAGCACCGCATAACCAATTGGGTTTAACACGATTAACTTGCTCTTTATGCATATGGGCAAGTAATTATCGTTATCACCTTAACTCTCTCTTTCCATCTTCAAATCGGTCTGACAGACAGATTCCCTGCAAATGAAAAAAGACAAACCAGTTCAATGGTTTGTTCTGCTCCATCGAGAAACACTAAGTTTCAAGGATTGGCTTGTGGCTGAGAACGTAAAGCGCCTCGGCAATAGCGGGAATGTGGTCGAGCCTTTCTTCCCATCTGAATTCTTGCGTGGCGACGACAACGGCAGTTCCAAGCATGTGAAACTTGCCGATAACCGTTCTTTGGCATCCACCTTGTCGCGTTATGTTTTCATTAAGGGTAGGGAAGAGGACGTAGATGAATTGATTAACGAGGAGACGAGGATTCGTTTTCACTTGACTTATTACAGGAACACGGAGGGCAGGAAGGCAGTCGTTCCAACCAGCATGATGCAGGACTTCTTCGACGCCTGCCTGAAGTATCGCGGCTTCTTTGAAATCGTATCACCCATTCTGGGTATCGAAGCCAACGACAAAGTGAGAATCAAGTCAGGCCCCTTTGCCGGTCAGGAGGCCACGGTGGTGAGGGTACATCATTCTAAGGGCGAGGTTCATCTGGAGCTGGCTTTGGAGATGGTGAATGGAGTGATGAGCATCAGGATGTCTAATGTTGACAAGAGTCAGGTCACAATCCTCAACCGAGATAGCGTAGATGCCATTCGCACAGACTTCATCGATTACACCCAGACGCACTTGCTCGAAATCGTAGAGCATCGGGTTAAAGGCATAGATGACGAAGAGGTAAAGCGCCAGGACATCATTATGCTGACGAGGCTTTTCCGCTATCGGAACCATGAAGTAGAGAACCGTTCCGCCCAAATGCACTTCCTTGCCTTGATGCTTATATGTGCCCATCTGTGCCGTTATACGACGGAAGAGAAGGCTTTGACAGAAAGAGTGCAAAGCTGTCTGGCAGAGATAAACAAGAAGAGCGAGTCGAAAGCCGCTACCGACACCCGTGCCTATCTGTGGGTTGCCCTCTATATCGCCACCCATAACCCGCTTTACCGAGAGTCCGCAAAACAATATGTCCGCGACTATCAGCCAAAGTCCAACCGCCTGCGCAGGTTCGTCTGGCTCATCAGAGCGGGAAAGAAGATATAGTCATTTACCATTTGACAATTTACCATTTACCACTTGACAATTTACCTTTTACGATAGATGAAACGTTATTCATACATCCTGCTCACTTTGGCTCTGCTGCTTGTTGGCTGTTCTGCCCCTAAGAACGTGGCGTATTTCCAGAACGCGAAGGAGATAGTCGGCATGACACTTCAGAACGAGTTGCCGTTCCGTCTGCGTCCGAAGGACAAGATAAACATCGTAGTCAATAGTACCGACCCCATGCTGGTGCAGCAATTCAATCTCTTATCATCAACAAGCAAGATGCGTCCTCTTGGAGCCGATACATCTCCGCAGACCTCGATTGGGAATGTGTCGGTAGGGGGCAGTCAGATATTGGCATATACCGTTGATGAACAAGGCGATATTGACTTTCCCGTATTGGGAAAAGTTGCTGTAGAGGGCCGTACCCGTCAGGAGGTGGCAGCCTATTTGAGGAATCGTCTCATTGAACGTAATCTGGTAAAGGATCCTATAGTGATTGTCGAATATGTCAACATGGCGGTCAGCGTGCTTGGCGAAGTAAACAATCCCGGACGCATCAATGTGATGAAGGACTATTTCACTATTCTTGATGCTATCGCAGCAGCAGGCGACCTGACCATCAACGGCCAACGTGAAAACATAATGGTTTTCCGGGAAATCGACGGAGAGGATTATACATTCGTCATCAATTTATGTGACCGTCAGGATGTCCTCACCTCGCCCGCGTTTTATTTGCAACAGAACGACGTGGTGTATGTCTCGCCTAATAACAAGCGCAAGCGCGAGTTCCGTTCGGCTGGCAATACCTTCAACCAACCTGCTATTTATATTTCGTTGGCTTCGTTGCTTGCCACTATTATTGCATTTGTGTTGAAATAAAAGCTATTGAATATGGAAGAAAAGACAAACAAAACAAGCGATAGCTTTCTGACCATTGCTGACCTGTGGTATCTTTGCATAACACGATGGCGGTGGTTTGTCATATCTATATTTATATGTCTATTGTTTGCTGTCAGATACCTTTTGACGGCACCATATCTTTATACTCAATCAGCTTCTGTTTTAGTACGCGAAGAAATTATTGGGAATAACGCTACAGACAAAAATAGCAAGGAGTTTAATGAGATAGGTCTTGTAAAGCAGAATAGCAATGTTACAGATGTTGTACGCCACATTACTTCTCTTGATGTTCTCGTTAAAGTCGCAAGGACTATGAATCCTTCAATGAGTGAAGATGGAATTGTCAGTATGGCCGAGAGTATTCAGGATCGTCTTTCTGCTGAAATAGAAAGTAAGGGTTCTGCCATTATTAATCTAACATATACAGATTTCTCAGTAACTCAAGCTGAACGTGTACTCTATCTTATTATTCAGGCGTACAACGACAAATGGCTGGCGGATAAACAACAGATTACACAAAACACATCGCTTTTTATAGATACCAGACTAAAATTGTTGGAACAAGATCTGAATACTGTTGATGATAGTATTTCTGCATTCAAGAGCCGTTACGGTATTACAAGTCTTGAAAATGTAAGCAATATCTACCTTAAGCAACAAAGTGAGGCAGATGCAGAGATATTAAAGCTGATGAACCAAAAGGCAATGGCAGAGTATATCCGCAGCCTACTGGAAGATGAGGCATCTCAAAATCAACTCCTGTTGGTGAATTCGGGTATCAACAATTCTCTTATTGAGTCTCAGATAACACTCTACAACAGCATGTTGTTGCAAATGCAGAGCCACATGGAGTACACGTCTGACCAGAACCCGTTGATTATTAATTTAGAGAAAGAATTGAATAGTCTGCGTAAAAACATTCTCTCAAATGTCATCAATCATATTCGCACCATTGACATTCAGCTTCAGTCGTTGGAAGATTATCATAGTTTAACCACATCCAAGATTACTTCTAATCCAGAACAAGCCAAACACCTGATATCCATAGAGCGTGAACAAAAGGTGAAGGAGAGTCTATACTTGTACCTTTTGCAGAAGAAAGAAGAGAATGAAATAAATGTTACATATAGGGTTCCTCCAACTCAAATTCTTGACATTCCCCATGGTAGTAATAAGCCAACTTCACCCAAGAGAGGCAAAATTTTATTAGCGGCAATACTGTTGGGTGGAATTATGCCATTAGCCTTTATTTTTATTATTGTGACATTGGACGAGAGTGTGCGTAATCGTTTCGATATCGAATGCAGAGGTGACATTCCATTCCTTGGAGAAGTGCCATTATCAGAAAGAGATAGTATGTTAACCAACTTGTTGAGACGGTTCAAATTGCGACCAGCCAATAACCCTATTGTTGTCGCAGAAGGCAATCAAAGTCCTGTTAATGAGGCATTCCGAATACTTCGCACGAGATTGGAAAACATCAACAATGGTCAGACTAATCAAAATGTGTATATGGTCACATCTTCCGATGAGGATGCAGGTAAAACCTTTGTTGCCATGAATTTAGCTTTGGTACTTGCCATAGCAGAAAAGCGTGTCTTGTTTATTGACGGAGATTTGCGAAAAGGTATGGCCTCACGTAGCTGGAAAGCATCGGGAAGTGGATTGACGGACTATTTGGTAGGAACATTAGATGATGTAAAGCTTGCTTTCTTCCATCCTCAAGGCTATCCCACTCTTGATGTGCTGCCCCTGGGATCTATTACATCCAATCCCACGGAATTGCTAAGTGGCGATTTGTTAGGGGATATGCTCCGTTCCATTAGCCCTGAATATGACTACGTAATCATTGACGCCCCATCAACAGGAAACCTCGCTGATGCAGAGATTATAGAGAAACACGCCGATTGCACACTTTTCGTAATTCGAGCTGGTAAGTTTAAGGTTCGCAACTTAAGGAATTTAACGGAACAGGAAGATAAGAAGAAACGCTATGTCGTATTAAATGGAGTTTGTATCAACAGCCTTTATAGCAAGGCTTAGTTGATATGATGAGAAACGCTAGAGGTTCTATCACTAAGAGTAATCAGAATGAAGTCTAAAAGAATTCTAATTGTAGGACAGCATAGCAGTGTTTTTTTAATTCGCTTGATGGAGAGAATTTCTGATATGACTATGCCGGATTTAGAAATAGAGTTTTTCGACACTTATTCATTTTCAGATAAGGTTAATAAGCTTGAAATACCCTACAAAACACATGGTGTTGTAGTACCCAAGCTGTTAAAACCACTGCTGAGAATTCCCAAAATACGAGTTCTCTTACGCATTTATCTGGAGTACAAGTCCTTTGCTGAAATCATAAAAAACGGGGCATTTGATGCATTCAACATTCATGAACTGCCTTACTACACACAACTCTTTATTAGGTATGCGCATAAGTGTGGCGTCAAATCTATTTTAACCCCTATCGGAAGTGACGCGTTGAGAATTGAAGGTAAATCCAGTCAGATGCTAAAGAAAGCCTTCGATGAGACAGATTATGTTACTATCACGGAAAATAGTGGTTTTGCGAAGAAAGTCTTTGATAAATTCGATATAGATAGAACAAAAGTAAGAAATCTCTCGTATGGGTCTGATGCCATATCTGAAATTTGCAGAATAGAAAAGTTGTATTCTCGGAAAATGCTTTCAGAGATACTTAACATACCATACTCGGATTATTATATATGTTGTGGCTATAATGCCCATCGCGCACAAAATCATTCCATAATTCTAGATGCCATTGCAGCCAACGAGAAGAATCTACCCCAAGGATATAAACTACTTATCCCGCTTGGATACGGAGACAAGGAAGTGATAAGAAAAGAACTGGAGGATCAGAACAGGATGCTACATTTAGACATAGTATATGTGATGGATTTCCTATCAGCTACAAAGGTTGCTGCCTTGCGGGTAATAACAGATTTGTTTATCCATATACAGGATACCGATGCTCACAGTTTCACTATTCGTGAGTTCCTTCTGGCTGATACCCAGATTATCAATGGTCGTTGGTTGTCATATCCCGAACTGGAGCAATATGGCGTCCCTTATCATGTATGTGAAAGTAAGGAGACGTTGAAAGATGTAATAGGACATGTATTGACAGGTCAAATGTCAACCATAAAATGTTCTCCTGAGTTGAAGACGTCTTTAAGAGAGAGTTCATGGGATAATGTTGCTCACAATTGGATGAATTTCTACCAAACAGCATAATTTGTTTTAGAAGAGCATTCCTAAATTTAATATTTATCACCAATACCTATTCATCGATGAGGAAACTATATCTTCTTACTTTGACTTTTCCATGTGGAAATAAAGAAAGTTTCCTCGAAAACGAGATGACATTTTTCAACGTTTTCGATAAGGTCGTCATATTCCCTCTTTTTTCGAATGAGAATGCAGCCATCTCCCTGCCTACTAATGTAGAATACAAGAAGATAACACCTTTTAAGAAACGTAAATGGCTTATCCCTTTTTATTTCATAAAGTTTCTTCTGACATCAAAAATCGTATTGCAAGAAACATTAGGTATTTTTAAACAGGGATTATCTTTTAAAAAGCTATATACGATGACATTGATGATGTCTAGATCGCATCATTTTAGCTCCGCAATTTATCAGGCGATATGTGGAGATACCTTAGAGTCTTCTGATGATGAATTGTATCTTTATAGTTATTGGATGGAGGAACCCGCATTGACAGCAGTTCTGCTTACAAAGAGAATGTCTTTTGAAAAAGTTGTATCACGAGCCCATAGTTATGATTTATACGAAGAAAGGTCCCCACTACGTTATATACCTTTTCAGCATACAGTTATCAAAAACCTGGCTTTAGTTTGTCCCATTTCTCAAAATGGAACAGATTATTTACAACAGAAATTTCATTCAAATAACATTGTTCTTTCTAGGTTGGGAACTATGGATTGGGGTGTTGAAAATGTTGTAAACAAGGATAAAAGGCGATTGGTTGTTGTGAGCTGTTCTTATTGCATTGAGCTTAAAAGGATTCATTTGATTATTGATGCATTACGGATGATAAATGACATGGAGGTGAAATGGATTCATTTTGGCGGGGGAGAACTTTATGAAGAGTTGCTTCATCAGACCCAAAAACTTGGTAAAAACATAAAGTGCGATTTTGTTGGAAATAAGTCAAACACTGAGATTCTTCAGTACTATAAGAATCACTATATAGATTTGTTTCTCAATGTTAGTTCCACAGAGGGTATACCAGTATCAATTATGGAAGCGATGTCTTTCGGGATACCTGTTATAGCTACAAATGTAGGTGGAACCTCAGAAATTGTCATAAATGGAGAAAATGGTATTCTGTTGAATAAGGATTTCAATGTTTCAGAATTAGCCAATTGTATTAGGAAGTTTGGATCCATGTCGTCGGAAGAGGCTTACTATTTGCGTAAAAATGCACGCATTATATGGGAACGAGATTTCTTTGCGAAGGAAAACTATCCTAAGTTTTTCAATATGATTATACAAAAATGTCAGAACTGAAATCAGCTGCCATATCTGGTGTCAAATGGAATGTACTAAGCCGGGCATACAGTGTTCTAGTAAAAATTCTGCAAGTTGCCTTTTTAACACGTTTCCTTGCAAAAGAGGATTTCGGTTTGATGGGTGTCGCTATTTTGGTTAATTCTTTCTGCTTAGTATTCACCGATATGGGACTTTCGGCAGCGACAATGCACCAGCAGGATCTTTCCCGCCAACAATTTTCTTCTTTTTATTGGCTTAACCTTGGAATGGGTTTTATCCTTATGGTCATTGCCGGGATATGTTCCCCACTTGTTGCAGACTATTATCATCAGCCGGAACTTGTTGGTGTCATTTCTTTGACTTGTGTGATGCTATTTACAGACTCAATCTATGCATTGCAGCGAACAATTCAGCAAAAGAACTTGAATTTCAGATTTATGTCTGTTGTGGAAATTGTATCTTCCACATTTACATTAGGATTAAACATCTTTTTTGCAATGAATGGATTTGGAGTCTATAGTTTAGTTTACTCTTCTTTGCTTGGTAGTATATTCAAAGCTATAGCATATTTATATATGGGGCTTTTCAAAGAACGCAATATATGTTTCCATTTCAGCTTAACAGATGTAAGGAATCCATTAAAAATCGGAATCTATATGGTTGGTTCAAACATATTGGACTTTTTTTCTTCGGAAATGGATGCATTGATTATAAGTAGCAGTTTTACGATGGAACTTTTTGGCGTTTATACATTATGCAAATCTTTGGCACTTCGTATATTCCAATTTGTTAATCCTATTGTGACCAATGTTCTTACCCCAATTATGGCAAAGATTCAAAGCGATAAGGATAAGATGACATTTTATTATTTCAAAAGCATAGACATGCTTGGAGCTATAAATTTCCCCGTTTACTCTATCTTTGCTATATTGTCTTTCTCGATTCTATCCATACTATATGGCGAATCTTATTCTGAGTACGCATTCCTCCTTTTCTGCCTATCTTATTATTATGCCTTTGTTTCATGTAACAATCCAGTAGGTGCATTAACCATTTCTACTGGTCGTACCGATTTAGGCATGTATTGGACTATCTTCAGAATAATCTTTTATGCTCTCTATTATTATTGTATTTCGCACTTCTCACTTTTACTTTTTGCTTTGGGAGTTGCTCTATTACCAATCATAACATCATATCCATTTTGGCGAATTGTGTTTCATCAGGTGACGACAATATCTTTCCCCAGCTATTTCATGGTGCCAATTAAACCATTATTGTGCTGCATCCCATTGATACCTATATTTTTCCTTGATCATTGGATGGTAAATCCGGTTTTATCACTTATCACATTAACGCCATTGGTAATAGGAGGGTATTGTCTGTTTACTTATTTATTTAGGAGACGATTGTCAATGGAGTTGGTTTCAACAATTCGCAAGGATGTATTAAAGAGAAAAAAATAGCATTTCGAAATTGTTGATGTTATATCTAAGAACAACTGACTTGGGAAAATAGTTGGACAAAGTACAAATTACAACAATAAGTTGCAAAAATGGAACTGAACATCCGTAAAATACTTTTTCTTGCCGTTTGCGATGGATCTGGCGTGGAAAAGAAAATTGAGGGGTTATGCAAGGCTGCCATAGAAGCTGGTTACGCCACAGAAAAAATGGTTAGGTCATGTAAAGGACTTTCGGATCGTCGTCAATTAATGTGTCATGTTTTGACAACAGATGCTAAATATGTTGTACTCCGTAGTATGTCGTCATATAGTATTTTTTTCTTGCTTTTGATGCTTAAGGCCAGAATGCAAGGGAAGATTATTATTGTTGATCAGGCTTCGCCATTAAATAGTTATATTTATGAAATAAATGGCTACAAGCGATCTTTTCGTTGGAAGTTGTCAAAGAAGATGATGACCTACATAGGAGGTCCGCTTTTTTTGGGATTAGCTAGTCGAGTTATTCAGTATGCCAATGAATCAGTATGGTTTGAAATCTTCTGTCGGAGAAAAACAATACTGATGGCAAATGGTATAGATATTGACAGGATCAGCCAAAGAGATAAAAACTATCCTGATGGCATAAACCAATTATCAATAGTTGGTGTCTCAGCAAGTATAGCAAACTGGCATGGATATGACAGGATTATTCGTGCAATGAGCAAATGGAAACAAATGGGGGGTAAGCCAGCCATAACCTTGGATTTGGTGGGAAATGACATGAATGAAGATAGTAACAATTTAAAAAGAATAATAAAACAGATGGACTTGGAGAAGGAAGTACATTTTTGGGGCTTCCAACCTTCGGGTTTTCTTAGCACAATTTATGGGAAGTCTTGTCTTGCGGTAGCTTCTCTTGGTCTTTTCCGTAATGGCCTATCAATGGCATCTGTTTTAAAGGCAAGAGAATATTGTCTTGCGGGCATTCCATTTATAGCAGCTGGTAATGACCCAGATTTCCCATCAGATACGCCATTTCGTTTTGAGGTAAGCAATGACAATGACATTGATGATATCATAAATGTTTTTAAAACTTTTGCAGAGAGGCGTAAAACTTTCACAGATGAGGATATCCGAGAATATGCCCTACGGCAGTTATCATTCAAAAATAAATTCAAGCAAATGATGCAAGGATTATAGCGAGTTTGGATCAATTACGAACAAATAATAATCATATAATAAACAAATAAATAAATAAATGAGTTATACTATCCATCCATCCAGCTACATCGATGAAGATGTAACAATAGGCGAAGGCACTAAGATATGGCATTTCTGTCATGTCCAGCGAGGTGCTGTCATTGGCAAGAACTGCTCCTTTGGGCAGAATGTTAATATTGGAAACAATGTGAAAATAGGCAATGGCGTCCGCATTCAGAACAATGTTTCTGTATATGAAGGCGTTGAGTTGGAAGACAATGTGTTCTGTGGTCCATCCTGTGTATTTACCAATGTGCTTGTACCACGTGCTCATTTTCCCGTACATGGTCAGTACAACAAGACACTTATCAAAGAGGGTGCATCTCTTGGTGCCAACTGCACTATCGTGTGTGGTCACACCGTAGGTCGTGGAGCCATGATCGCAGCTGGAGCAGTAGTGACTAAAGATGTCCCCGATTTCGCTCTCATGGCTGGCGTGCCAGCCCGCCAGATAGGCACCGTCAATGAGCGTGGTGAAATTGTCGAAAGGATAAAATAAAGACTCAAATTATAAATCGTCAAATCGTAAATATAGTTTTATGCAATTCAGAGATTTAGGAAAGCAGTACCAGATACTGAAAGCTGATATGGACAAGGCCATGTTGGACGTGGCTTCACAGGCTCATTATATCATGGGACCTCAAGTAAAGGAATTGGAACAGGAGTTGGCCGAGTATGTCGGAGTGAAACACTGTCTGACTTGTGCCAATGGCACCGATGCTTTGACGTTGGCATTAAAGGCATGGGGTATCGGTCCGGGTGATGCAGTCTTTGTTCCCGATTTTACCTTTTTCTCGTCTGCAGAAGTGGTGTCACTTGAAGGTGCTACACCTGTTTTTGTAGATGTAGATGGTGATACCTTTAATATCGATGTCGAGAGTTTGGAGGCTGTCATTCAAAAGACATTGGCAGATGGACAGCTAAAGCCCAAGGTGATTGTTGCCGTTGACCTTTATGGTCTGCCTGCCAATTACCCTGCATTGAAAGTAATTGCCAAGAAGTACAACTTACTTATCCTCGAAGATGGTGCACAGGGCTTCGGTGGTAGCATTGAAGGCAAGAAGGCCTGCTCATTCGGTGACATCAGCACAACATCGTTCTTCCCAGCCAAACCTCTTGGATGTTACGGCGATGGAGGCGCAGTATTTACCGATAATGACGAGTGGGCAAAATTGATTGAATCTTATCGTGTACACGGAAAGGGTACTGACAAGTACGATAATGTACGCATAGGCATGAATTCGCGTCTTGATACCATGCAGGCTGCCATCCTTCAGGTGAAGCTTCATGCCTTCGATGATGAAGTGGGACGTGTTAATGAAGTCGCGCGTACGTACACACGCATCTTAAACAAATATGTAAAGACACCTGTCATTCCGGAAGGTTACCGATCCAGTTGGGCTCAATATACAATTCAGTTGCCCGATGAGGCAACGCGCAATGCTCTACAAGCTTCTTTGAAAGAAGCCGGCATCCCGTCAATGGTATATTACCCGAAGACGATGCATGAGCAAACGGCATTTAAGAATTGTCAATGTTCAATATTCAATTATCAGTTATACCGTGCAACCCGTCTTTGTGGCACAGTACTATCACTGCCCATGCATCCTTATTTAGAGATATCAGAAATAGAGGATATTTGCTCTAAGCTTATCGCATTGCTGTAAAATATAATGAAAGTAACAGTTAAAGCGAAACTGAACAATATTCCACGTCTGAATGACCGTTTGGATGAGTGGAATAGGGATATGCAGATTGGTGACCAATTGGAGTGCAATGCCTTCACATCGCATCAGGAGTATAAATCCATCATGCGCAGGTATCCATTTGGAATAGGGAACATAGTAGTGCCATTATCATATATATGGCACGATATGTTCCCTAAGATTAAAGCGACCAGAAGTTTTTATTTTTTTATTACAGGCGAGCGACATCGTACTTACAGCCATACAGAGATTCTTGGCCGTATATGTCGGGCAGGTTTTCGTATCGTCACCGAAAACAACAAGAATGGCTATCTGCACATTCTTGCGGAAAAGAAATCCGAACCATTGGAACGTAACCAATCTACGGTTTCCCCAATTCTTGTCCTGAACCGTATTGGCAAGGACGGCAAATGGATAAGGGTATATAAATTTAGGACAATGTACAGCTATTCGCAGTACTTGCAAGATTATGTTTACGAAAGGAATAAGCTGAACAAGAGTGGAAAGCTTGCCAATGATTTTCGTGTAAATTTCTGGGGACGTGTGCTTCGTCCCATTTGGATGGATGAACTACCCATGCTGTGGAACGTCTTTAAGGGTGATATGAAGTGGGTTGGTGTGCGTCCATTGTCTGAGCATTTCTTTTCACTCTATACGCCAGAGATGCAGAAACTTCGCACTCAGGTTAAGCCAGGAATGCTACCTCCATTTTACTATGAGAAAAAGACACCCATAGGGCTGGATGAGATACAAGCATCTGAACGACGCTATATAGAAGCCTATCTGAAACACCCCTTCCTCACAGATTTGCGATACTTTTGGGGAACAATCCTGAATATTTTGTTGAAACATAAAACTAGTAAATAATCAAAAGATATATCTAATGTTAAATAGGTCCTATTGGCTGTTCGAATTGCATCACAAAGGTTGCGCGAAATATCAAACAGCCTATTCTATGCGCTTTTTTAATGACAAGGTCGAATACGAGTCGGAAAAATTTATCGTATTGGCAGACGGATTGGTGTTAAATAAAAATGAGTTTTCAGGAGATGATTCTATATATAAATCTCTTTGTGATTACTATTTGCATTGCTACGAAGACATCAATGCAATTAAGGGACTAATAGGTCCGTTTACAACTATTGTTTTTAACAAACAGGAAGGAAATGGTATTGCCTTTGCAAACCAAACAGGAGATTCATCCATATTCTATGGGTATGATTCTTCTAATGAAGTTTTATATCTGTCCAACAATTTCAATGTCGTGGCTCAAAAGTGTCAGCGCAAGAGACTTAACGAAAAGGCTGCTCATTATTTATTAACTTACGGTTTCATCGTTGATGACTCCACCATAGTAGATGGTATCTTTAGATTGCAGGCGGGAAAACTACTGCGATTTGGTACTAATGGTATAAAAGTTGAACAATATCATCGTTTCAATTTTCATGATAAAAAAGACATCACTTTGGACGAAGCAATTGAGCAGGTTGATGTTCTTTTCCGAAAAGCTGTGAAGCGTTGTTTCGACAAAGATATTGAATATGGTTATACACAGCATCTGGCAGATATGAGTGCTGGTCTGGATAGTCGTATGACAAATGTTGTAGCCAAAGATTTGGGCTATACCAGCATTGTGAATATCAGTTATAGTCAGTCGGGCAGCGATGAACAGAAAATAGCACAAAGTGTTGCACAGATATTAGGTAATCCTCTATACCATAGATCTTTGGATGATGCCACTTTTTTGTACAACATTGATGATACTATCTATGAAGAGTTTGGAATGGCCTATTATAGTGGGATAACAGGTGGACGTCAGTTCTTGCAACTGATAGATTTTACCAGATTTGGCCTTGAACATACTGGGCAAATAGGAGATGTCGTTATTTCTTCATTCGTAAGAGAAACATCCTCAAATATAGACAGTGATTCAGGACGAATGTCTGATTCAGTATCTTTAAGACACCCCATAAACACAAGGGAATTTTCTTCAAATGAAGAATTCTTATTTTACACAAGAGCTTTTCAAGGTGCCTTATCAACTCATTATATGAGGGCAAACTATACTTATACACTCTCTCCTTTTTTAGATCCAGAGTTGATTGCTTTTTGTGCCAGCATTCCAGATGAGATTCGTGCTAATCACCGTCTGTATTGGAATTGGATAGATAAGAAATATCCAGAATTTGGTAGAATTCTCAGTACAAGGCAGAGACAATATAAGGGAATGGGGATTAAACATACTGTTTCCCTATACTCTACAAAGGTTGTAAGAAAGGTATTAAATAAAACGCAAAAATCGCTCTTTAATATAGGCTTTCAGAAAAGAAGTACATCTGCTAATAACATGAATCCTTTCCAGTATTGGTATGAAACAAATAATCATCTCAGGAGCTTTGTTGACAAATACTATAAGGACAATATCGAGCTGATTTCAGATTTCGGTAATCTGAAGGCTGAATGTCAACTCATATTTCAGAAATCATCTACTTTTGAAAAATTGATGTGTCTGTCCTTGTTGGGTTCTGTGAAACGATATTGTAAACGATAAGGCCATATCATATAGTAAATGAAAGTCAGTGTTGTTATACCTGTTTATGATGTTAAAGCATATCTAAGACGTTGTGTAGATTCTGTGCTTCGTCAGACCTATCAGGATATAGAAATCATCATCGTTGATGATGGTAGCACTGATGGTAGCGGGGAACTATGTGATGAATTAGCCTCAACAGATAATCGCATTATTGTTATTCATCAGGAGAATCAAGGATTGTCGGGAGCACGTAATACCGGAATTCTGTGTGCTACGGGAGAATATATTATCTTCTTAGACTCTGACGATGCTTGGCTGTTAGACAATGGTTTGGAGCAGCTAATACAACGTGACAATATAGGAAGTGATTTGATAGTTTTTAAAAATATCGATTTTTGGGAAAAGAATCGTTCAACCCGTTCAAATGACTATGATGTGGTTTTATTAAATCAGTTTCCCAATGCCCAAACGGTTTTCTCATATTTGGTTCGAACACAAGCCTTGCGTATAAGTGCCTGCTTTGTTCTTGCTAGAAGACGAATCTTGATAGATAACAACTTGTTCTTTCATCCTGGTATTATCAGCGAGGACTTAACATGGAGCTTACAGCTTTGGCAATATGCAAAGACTGTTACAATAAATAATTTGGATTTTTATGGTTATTATCATAGAAATAATAGTATCACTACTACGACATCGAATACCATTTGTGCATATCATTCGTATAATATAATTTTCAAGTATTGGAAAAATCAGTGTAAAATGGGATGTGTCAATGCAGAGGCCATTGGTATCTTTTTGGCTGATATGTGGGTTAGCAGAGGATATAATTACCAAAAACTGCCTAATAAGGATAAAGCTGAAGCCCTGCAGATACTGTGCCGTAATACAGATTTTTTGGATTATGCTGAAACGCCAAAGGCAAGACGTGCGAAGTGGATTGTAAAACATTGTGGAATTCGTTTTGCAGTAAATGTACTGAGTTGGTACTGGAGATTGCGAAATCACATTATAGTATAAGATTGAAATTTTCATGCTTTATAAATTCCATAATGACATCATAATCGTCGGTCTGCTTACCATGTTGTTTGCAGCTTTCTTCGTTGGTGGTCGTGCATATTGTCTTATGACGCTTGTCACGGTGTTGTCATTTCTTACACAAATGTGTCTGCTGTTGTATTTTTCAAGAAGCGAAGATAAGAATTTTTCCAGCAAAACATTGTTTCTTACAACTTATATGTATAGTGTTGTTCTTGGAACAATATATATGATGGTATCCTATTATTATGAAGGTGACACTTTTATGTTCAGTAAGTCAGATGCGATATTTTACTATGAGAATAGTATGAGAGCTGCTGACAAAGGGTTCATTCCCAATGCAAAATATTTCATGGACAGAGAACCTTATGATGATTGGGGAGCCTTGTTCTTTGATAGTTTTTTAATGTATATCTTACCCAGCAAACTGTTCCTCAATGCCATATACATGTTGACAGGTGCCATCTCGTCCGTCATGCTCTTTCGCATAAGCCGTCACATCATGCCTGATGTATATGCCTTATGTGGAGCTTTAGCTTATTCCACATCATCATATCTCATCTTTTTTCACTGTACATTCCTTAAAGAGTCTGTTTTTGTTTTCTTCGTGATTTGTGCGATGTATTACTTTTATAAGGCAATCATGGAGAATAGTTTTATGTCGTATTTATATGTTATTTTGCTAATAGGTGTTCTTGTATTCTTTCGCCCAGCCGTTGCAGCTATGATTGTTGCTGCCATATTTGCCTACTATGCCATTGCAAAAAATGGTCATGCTATATCGTTATTCTTATATCTGGGAGTTGTCATCATTTTTGCGGGAGCAACAAAATTCATGATTGAATCGTTTGATCACTACTCTGGAGGTAGTATGGATAAAATGATAGATTACGGTGCTCAGCAAAATTCATATTCTGGAGGATTTAACTATTTTGTAAGCCTTTTTGGTGCAATATTTGGTCCTTTCCCTACGTTGTTCCCGAAAACTGAGGGTACACCAATTACCATTAATTTCTATGGAGCGGGGTTGACCATCCGTCAGTTTTTGATGATTCCGTTTTGGATAGGAGCTTATTATGCTATTAAGCAAAAAAACATCTATCTTATTCCGGTTTTGGTTTTTAATCTTTTTGAGCTTTTGGCAACAGGCATTATGATGGCGAGTCTAGAATTACGTAAGGTTATGCCACACATACCATTGATGTATATCTTCTCATCCTACGGCTTATATCAATGGCATAAAAATAGATTGTCAGAACGATGGTTAAGGATTTGCATCAATAGCTTGTCTATTGGCATACTGATGTTGTGGGTTGTTTTTAGATAGTTTAGAGGAACATGAGACATGAATATTTTAGTTGTATGTAAACTTTTGGATCATACCTTATATGAGAATGTACTACTGCCGCTTCTGAGCAGCAAGGCCGTGAGCCATATCTATGTACTTCGGGACACTAAGGGTTATGATGTTGATGAACGTGTCACTTATTTATGTCCAGAGACACAGTCAAAAAGTCGATGGCGTCATTTTACTAAAATCAACAGGGGCATAAAGGCTGTTCGCCAATATAAGATTGGTGTCATAATAGGAGTACTGAACACCCCTCACGGTTATATCGGCAGGACAATAGCAATGCTAACACATACACCATACGTTCACATGACCATAGCTGGTCATCGGGAATTTTGGGTAGATGGTCCAATTCTAGAAAAGATAAACCTATGTGTGTTTGGGAAAGGTACGGCTATAACGGTTACTGGAAGCCAAACAGAACAATACCTCGTGAAAAAAGGTATTCGTAGAGAGATGCTGTTTATCTTACCCAATCTTCCTAATGAGACATTTACAAAAGTGCAGCATAATGAAAATCGTTCCTACGATATAATTTCATTTTCCCGTATTGACCTTAACAAAAACCTCATTTTACTTATCAAAGCACTTGCACGGTTAAAGAAGAAGTATCGCCCTAATGTTATCATTGCCGGCGACGGTGACCAGTTAGAGAACATCAAAGTGGCTGCTCAGGAATATAGTGTTGCCGACATGATAGACTTCTTAGGATATGTAAATGGTTTTGAAAACAAAGTGAAGTTACTTTCAGATAGTAAAATATTCATATCCTGTTCTAAAGGTGAAGGATTCCCCGTTTCACTATTGGAGGCTATGAATTGTGGATGTGTTCCAGTCGTTTCCAATGTGGGTGATATTGTAGATGTTATCAGGGATGGTAAGAATGGTTACGTCTTCAACGATTTCAACGATGAGACAGAATTTGTAGGTTGTTTAGAGAAACTCTTATCCGACGAAAGTCGTATCAGTGCCATGCGTCAGGAGGCATATAAAATAAAGGATGAGATTTCCGTTGCAAACAACGGAAAAGTTTGGGATGATGTGTTTTCTTATATCCGTCATTAAACATTTATGATAGGACTAACATTCATAGGCGATATTTTCCCTGGTGATGAACTGTTTACGAAAGGGTATGGTATAAAGTCGAAAACTGACGAGAGCCATATCTGTCTTTGGACAAAGAATATCCGTGATGTAGTTGGTGAAACAAACTATATTATTGGCAATTTGGAAGGTCCTTTGATAGAAGAAGCCAATGCTATGGATGCAACATTTTACGGCAAACCTGCATTTGCAGAAGTATTAGAAAAAAGTGGAATTAACATCCTGAATGTTGCCAATAACCATATCTTAGAGCATGGCGTTGAAGGTTTCATACATACACAGAAAACATTGCAAGCACAACAATTGCAAACCATTGGAGAAATAGCAGATGGTACCCCAAAAATTCTAATAATCCAGGACGAGGAGACCAAGATATGTATGGCTGGATTCTGCGATGAACGTGTGTGTGTTAAAAATAATCCCAACTGTTATTCAAGTCTTGATGAAAAACAGATTTGTGATACGTTAGAACGCATGAAAGCTTTGCATCCGGATGTAATAGTTTTCGTCTTCCATTGGGGTAACGAATACATACATGTTCCCTCGCTTGAACAACGACATTTGGCTTATAAACTGATTGATGCCGGTGTTCATTTGATAGTTGGGCATCACCCTCATGTGATACAGCCATACGAGCAGTACAAGAATGGACATATAATATATTCGCTGGGTAATTTCTGCTTTGACGATGTACAGTCAGACCATTTTTCGAAAGGTATGATTGCTCGAGTGTCCATACAAGAACAGGTAATTAACAATATATCGTTTGAAGGAGTTATCGTACAAGACCAAGCTTATACCGATGACATTGTTAGGTCTATGGATAGTTTGAAATTTGATAGCTATTTCTCGCAAATTAATCGGAAATATAATCAATTGAAGCTACTTCCAGATAATGAATATCAAGCTAATTATAAAAAAGAACACCACCATTCACATACAAAAGAACGCATTTTCATGCGGCTTAGTTTAATAAAAAAAATGATGGACATACATCATCGCCATAAAATGCAATTGCTTGAGAATTTTAAGAACTATTTAGCACATTGAAATTATGAGCTTTTACAGTTTTGTTGACAGACACATACTGATGCCTTTTGGAGACAAGATAAAAAATCGTAATCTTCATGGGGCACTGAACGAGGCATTAAGCACACAATGGTTTTCAGAAGAGGAATTGTTGAAACTCCAGAACAAAAAGTTGCAACAATTAGTTCGTCATTGTTATGAAAACGTGCCATATTACCAAAGAATTTTCAACGAACGGCACCTCACTCCCGATGATATAAGAACGAGGAAGGATCTTATTAAGTTGCCAATACTAACCAAGCAGTTGATAAGGGATCATTATGATGAACTTATTTCTAAAGACATTGACCAACGCATGTCTCTTGATGGTTCTACGGGGGGAAGTACTGGAACCCCCATGCGTTTCAAAGAGGATGTAAACACATGGAATACCTTAAGAGGATTGAATTTCAGAGGATGGGCGTGGGCTGGTTTTCAAGTTGGTGAAAAATTGTTTACCTTGGCTGGTAACTCTCTTGTCAAGAAAAATACAGAGGGCCAAAAGATGCTTATAAAGAATCTATACGATAGGGTTATTATGAGAAATAATAAGCATGATTGTACAGATATAACACCAGAAGCTCTTCGAGGACACTATAATGCTATGATGAGATATAAGCCGACAGGCATTCGTGGCTATGCTTCGTCTTTGTATTTCCTTGCCAAATATATTGAGCAGAATCAGCTTCCTGTCTGCAAAGTGAAGGTGGTGTTTACCACAGGCGAAAAACTTCATCCCAAGTATCGCTATAAAATACAACACGTTTTTCAAGCTCCAGTGTTTGACGGATATGGAGCAGCTGACGGAGGATTGGCGGCACATGAATGTTATATGCATGAAGGCTTACATATTGGAGAAGAACAATGTGTTATAGAGATTGTAGGCAAAAATGGGAACATTTTACCCGATGGCGAAATCGGACATGTTATTTCAACAGACCTGAACAATTATGTTTTCCCATTCCTTCGCTATCAAGTCGGTGACTTAGCTTACATAAAGAAAGAATTATGCTCCTGTGGTAGGAAACACCGATTGTTAGGCGAGGTGATTGGTCGTGAGGGGCGAGCCATATTTAACAAACAAGGTCGTCCTTTTTCTTCAATCGTTATTGATAATATGATGTTTAAGGATTTGGACATTCATACAGAGGAATGCCAGAGGCTTTACGAAAGAATGGATAGATTCCAAATTCGACAGGATAAAAATGGCAACTTGCGAATTCTCATAAAACCTGTTGATTCCAGTGAACCTCTTTCAACATTTGATTATGTAAAGGATAATTTTTCTGCTTTCTTCCCAGATTCAATAATTGATGTTGAGTTTGTTGATGAAATCCCTCTCCTTCCTTCTGGTAAGGAGGACTATTGTGTTTCTGAATTTGAATTAAAAGATATTCTATAGTATAAATTGTATGAGAGTTCTGGTTGACATTGGCCATCCTGCACACATACATTATTTCAAAAATGTGGCAGGGATTCTTATCCGTAAGGGGCATCAGTTTCTTTTTGTTGTACGTGAGCGTGACAGCACCATTGAACTCATTGAATCCACAGGTTTTGATTATGTTTCAAGAGGTAAAGGTAAGAAAGGTATTATAAATAAACTTTTAGCTCTTCCTGTGATAGATTATAAGATGTATAAAATAGCACAAGACTTTCATCCAGATATCTTGCTGTCTTTTTCTTCTCCATATGCTGCACATGTATCTAAACTGATAGGGAAACCTCATATAGCCTTTGACGATACTGAACATGCGAAATTTGAGCATTGGATGTGCAGGCCTTTTTCTGATGTGGTACTGAGTCCTTCTTGTTATAATGCTAAGTTGTGGAAGAACCAGATGCTATTCAATTCCTTTATGGAATTATTATACTTACATCCGAATTATTTCCAACCCGATAGCCGTGTATTAGACCGTATCGGTGTAAAGGAAGGAGAGAAGTACTGTATCCTGCGTCTTATCTCGTCGGATGCTAATCACGATGTAGGTCAATATGGACTTTCTTATCAGGATAAAGTACAATTGGTAGAGAAGTTGAGTAAGAAATGTAAGGTTTTCATATCTTCTGAAGTAGAACTGAACGAGGAGCTCAAACCTTACCAACTAAAAATACATCCCAAGGATTTACACCATCTTCTCTATTATGCAAGCCTGTATATTGGTGAAGGAGGTACAACGGCATCTGAGGCTGCGGTACTCGGAACACCTGCCATCTATATCAATACACTCGAAGCGGGATTATTTGACGAAGAGCAGGAACGAGGTTTACTGTATCATTTGAAGAATCTGAAAGAGATTGTTGAGTGCACAGATAGAATCTTAGATGATAGCAACTCCAAGGAGATTTACAACGAAAGACGACAGAATTTGCTTCGAGAGAAAATTGATCCAACAGCATTTCTTGTTTGGTTCTTAGAAAACTATCCTGAAAGCAAGCATATTATAAAAGAAAATCCTAATTACCAAAGTCGCTTTAAGTAAAATGGACTTCACTCGGGAGAAATATGACCACCTTGTATTACAGTTAAGAAACTGTGGCTATGAGTTTATCACCTATCGACAGTATTGTGAAGGCCATTTACCACAGCGTTTTGTCATCCTTCGGCATGATGTTGACTTGAAACCCTCGAATTCTCGGGCGGTAGCTTTGGACGAGAAGAACTTGGGATCCAAAGCCGTCTATTATTTCCGTGCTGTGCCTGAGAGTTGGGATGAGAAAATTATTAGAGAGATAGCTGCAATGGGGCATGAGATAGGTTACCATTATGAGTCGCTAACAACATGTAAGGGCGATATTCAGAAAGCCTACAACGATTTCAACATGAACTTAAAAAGGCTGAGAGAACTCGTCCCAGTAAGTACTATTTGTATGCATGGAAGCCCTCGCTCGCCTTATGACAGCAAGGATATTTGGAAGACATATAATTATGAAGAATTGGACATTCTTGGTGAGCCTTACCTGACAACAGACTTCTCTAAGATGTTGTATCTGACGGATACAGGTCGCCGCTGGGACGGATATAAGGTCAGTGTGAGAGATAAAATTGAAGGTTATCAGGAGCAATGGGATAAGGTTGGATGGTCTTTTCATTCCACAGATGATATTATCAGGGCATTGAAAGAAGACCGTTTACCTGACCAGCTAATGATAACCACTCATCCTCAAAGATGGAATAGATTTGGAATGAAATGGGTATCGGAATTGATTATGCAGAATGTAAAGAATATAGTTAAAGGATTAATTGTTAAGACAAGGAACAGGCATGATTAAGTTACTGACTGTGATAGGGGCTCGTCCCCAGATAATTAAGGCAGCAGCGATATCGCGTGCTGTGAGGAATCGCTTCTACAACTGCATAGAAGAAAAGATATTGCATACAGGTCAGCATTATGACCAAAACATGTCGCAGGTGTTCATTGATGAGTTGGGTGTTCCCCAGCCTGACTATAATCTTGGTGTAGGTTCTGGCTCTCACGGAGAACAGACGGCCAAGATGATTGCTGGCATTGAGAAGGTGCTAACGACTGAATATTTTGATGGCATCCTGTTGTATGGTGATACCAACTCAACATTGGCAGGAGCTGTCGCGGCTTCAAAGATTCATGTGCCCATATTCCATGTTGAGGCTGGCCTCCGTTCGTATAATATGACAATGCCAGAAGAAATCAATCGTATTGTATGCGACCAGTTATCCTCTATTCTTTTCCCGCCTACAGAGACAGGGATGAGAAACCTGAAAGAAGAGGGATTCTTAGGTTCGAAAGCAATATTTAAGAACGGGAAGTCTCGCCTTGTGGTGAATAGTGGCGATGTGATGTACGACAATAGTCTCTACTTTTCACAATTGTCTCAACAGAGATGCGACATCATCAGTAAACAGGGATTACCTCTCAATGGTTATGTGTTAGCTACTATCCATCGTGATAATAATACAGATAGCAAGGAACGATTGACAAGCATCTTTACAGCTCTGCTTGACATAGCAGAACAGGATGATATAAACATCGTACTTCC
>Ga0310690_10003379_pt1 | contig 24034 bp, 18 predicted proteins | sample AusTroGonzalo_MG_2_FD_207661 | JGI IMG/M metagenome (GOLD analysis project Ga0310690, IMG submission 207661) | Bovine rumen microbial communities from tropical cattle in Woodstock, Queensland, Australia - Gonzalo_04 (v2) (version 2) | ecosystem: Host-associated > Mammals > Digestive system >... | reverse complement strand
GAACGTGCGCCTCCTACTACCTCATCGCGCTTTGCCTCTTCATCGCCTGCCGGTGGATATGCACGTTCCTAATGAAGTGGTTTGACCCTGCCAAGATGATGGCTGTCTTCGCCCTGTGCGCGGTAGCGTCGAGCTTTGGCGTCATGTATTTGAGGAGCGATGTCCTCTTCACCGTAGGCTCGCTGCCGTTCTCCGCCAACGTCCTGTGCCTATGCGCGATGAGCGGCTTCATGTCGCTCATGTTCCCGACGATCTACGGCATCGGCCTTGGCGGAATCGACCCGCGCGCCCACAAGATCGGCGCTGCGGGGCTCATAATGGCAATCGTCGGCGGCGCTCTGCTCACGCCGTGGATGGCTTCGATAATCGACGACCCCGGCGCGTGGGCGCGTCTCGTCCCGATGTTCGACGCGACGGTCGATCCCAACCTCCATGCGTCGTCGGCTTCACTGCGCGCGTCGTTCGCGGTTCCGGCGATATGCTTCGCCGTCGTCTTCGCGTATGCCGTCGCGTTCATGGGCGGAAGAACTTCAAAATCAAATCAGGAGTAAAGACATGAAAGACACCGTATTTACGCACAACGCATTTCCGAAAGTCGGCATCCGGCCGATCATCGACGGCCGTCGGCGCGGCGTCCGCGAGTCCCTCGAAGACCAGACCATGAACATGGCCAAGGCCGCGGCGAAGCTCATATCGTCTAACCTCAAGTACCCGGACGGGACGCCCGTCGAGTGCGTAATCGCCGACACTACGATCGGCGGCAGGTTCGAGGCCGCGCAGTGCGCGAACAAATTTGCCGCTAACAACGTCGGCGTCTCGCTTTCCGTGACTCCGTGCTGGTGCTACGGCACCGAGACGATGGATCTCGACCCTCAGATCCCGAAGGCTGTCTGGGGCTTCAACGGCACGGAGCGCCCGGGAGCCGTGTATCTCGCCTGCATGCTCGCGGGCTACGCCCAGCGCGGCATGCCTGCGTATGGAATATACGGGCATGAAGTGCAGAACCGCGACGAGACCGAGAAGATCCCTGACGACGTGAAGGAGAAGATACTGCGCTTTGCAAAGGCCGGCCTTGCCGTCGCGATGATGAAGGGCAAGAGCTATCTTTCCATCGGCTCGTCGGCGATGGGCATCGCCGGCTCCTTCGTGGACGTCGACTTCATGCAGGACTACCTCGGGCTTGCGCCGGAGAACATGGACGAGTGCGAGATCCTGCGCCGGATCGAGGAGGGCATCTACGACAAGGAGGAATACGAGCGCGCCATCGCGTGGATGAAGAAGAACCTCAAGGAGGGCAAGGACTACAACCCCGCGAAGATACAGAAGTCCCGCGCCGAGAAAGACAAGGACTGGGAGTTCATCGCCAAGATGGCGATCATAGTCCGCGACATGATGGTCGGCAACCAGAAGCTGAAGGAAATGGGCTTTGGCGAAGAGGCCGTCGGCAGGAACGCGATAGCGGGCGGCTTCCAGGGGCAGCGGCAGTGGACCGACCACTGGCCGAACGGCGACGTCGCCGAGGCCCTCTGCAACTCGTCCTTCGACTGGAACGGGAAGAAGATGCCACAGATCCTCGCCACGGAGAACGACTCGCTGAACGGGATCTGCATGCTCCTCATGTGGCTTCTCACGAACAAGGCGCAGATGTTCGCCGACGTCCGCACCTACTGGAGCGACGCCGCCGTCAAGCGCGCTACTGGCAAGGGGCTTCCTAAGGAGGCCAAGGCGGGGATAATCCACCTCCTCAACTCTGGAAGCTGCTGCCTCGACGCGGCGGGTGAGATGAAGGAGAAGGGCAAGAGCGTCTTCAAGGACTGGTGGGACGTCACGCAGAAGGACATCGATTCCACCCTGAAGGCGACGAAGTGGGTTCCGGCAGGCGTTGAATACTTCCGCGGCGGCGGGTTCTCGAGCTCCTTCCTCACGCCAAAGGGCATCCCGCTTACGATGACGCGCATTTCGATCGTGAAGGGCCTCGGCCCCGTGCTGCAGATAGCAGAGGGCTGGTCGGTGACGCTCGACCCGAAGCAGCAGAAGACGCTCATGGAGCGCACGAATCCGGAATGGCCGTGCACGTGGTTCACGCCGCGGCTTACGGGGAAGGGCTTCTTCAAGGATGTCTATTCCGTAATGAACGCATGGGCGGCCAACCACGGCGCAATCAGCTACGGCCACATCGGCGCCGACCTCATCACTCTCGCCTCCATGCTGCGCATACCCGTTGCGATGCACAACGTGCCGGAAGAGAAGGTCTTCCAGCCTCACTGCTGGGGTCTCTTCGGCTCGTCGGACGACCCGACTGGCGCTGACTACAGGGCGTGTGCGAACTTTGGACCGCTCTACGCGACGAATCGCTGAACAGCTTAGGATGAAGGAGTTGGAGAAATGAAGGTTCTTGTTACCGGCGGATCGGGCTTTCTCGGGATAAACCTCATACGCTTTCTCAGGGAGAAGGGCGTGGAGGAGATACGCGTCCTCGACATCGCGGACTTCGACTATCCCGAGAAGAACGAGCCTTGGCTCAAGTTCACCCTCGGCGACGTGCGCGACGTGCCTGTCGTGGAGAAGGTCACCGAGGGCTGCGACGTCGTCGTCCACTGCGCGGCGGCGCTGCCGCTCTATTCGGAGGAGGACATCTTCACGACCGAGGTCGACGGCTGCCGCAACGTCCTGAATGCGGCGCGGAAGTTCAAGCTCGACAGGATGGTGCAGATTTCCTCTACGGCCGTCTATGGCGTTCCGAAGAAGCACCCGATCTACGAGACGGACCCCCTCGTCGGCGTCGGCCCCTACGGGCACGCGAAAATCCAGGCCGAGGACATCTGCCGCGAGGCGATCAAGGATGGGTATTGCGTCAGCATAATCCGCCCGAAGAGCTTCATCGGCCCGGAGCGGCTCGGCGTCTTCGCCCTCTTCTACGACTGGGCCTACACGGGCCACGGCTTCCCCATGATCGGCAGCGGAAAGAACCGCTACCAGCTGATGGACGTAGACGACCTCGACCACGCGATATGGAACGCGATGACGTATCCGAAAGACGTAGTCGCGACTGAGTTCAACATCGGCGCGAAGGAATTCACGACGATGAAGGAGGACTACCAGGCCGTCCTCGACCGCGCCGGCCACGGGAAGAAGATTCGCGGCACGCCCGTGGGGCCTGTCGTCTTCATCCTGCGGATTCTTGAAAAGCTCCATCTCTCGCCTCTCTATCCGTGGGTTTACGAAACGGCCTCGACGGATTCGTTCGTGTCGATAGAAAAGGCGGAGAAGCTTCTGGGCTACAGTCCCAAGCACTCCAACAAGGACGCGCTCGTCAGGAACTACGAGTGGTACGTCGCGCACCTGGACGAGTTCAAGGGAAAGAGCGGAGTCTCGCACCGCGTTCCGTGGAAGCAGGGTCTTCTTGCGCTTGCAAAGCTCTTCTTCTAAAGTCAAATGGGCGTCGAAAAGAAATACCTCACTGCCGACGGGTGCCTTCGCGACGCGTGGCGTCTCGCCGCCGCGATAAGGAGCTCAGGCTGGCGCCCTGACTGGCTTGTGGGCCTTTGGCGCGGCGGAACTCCTGCAGCGATAGCAGTCCACGAGTTCTTCAAGGCGGCGGGCTGGAATGTCAGGCACCTGCCGCTAAAGTGCTGGAGCTATACGGGAATCGGCGAAAGCTCTGATACGGTTGAATTCCTCTTCGGTGACGAGGTGTTCGGTCTCTTCACCCCAGGCGAGAAGGTTCTTTTCGTAGATGACGTATTCGACACCGGCGGGACTGCGGCGGCGGTCGTTTACAGGTCCAGGAGGATCGGCATCGACGGAAAGTACGCCTGTCTCTACTGGAAGCGCCCTCAGAACAAGACTTCTCTCGTTCCCGACTTCTACGTCGCCGACACGGGCGACGACTGGCTTGTCTTTCCGCATGAATTCGACGGCCTTTCGCCGGACGAGATACGCGAGAAGGATGCGCTTCTCCATAAATTGGTTGAGGAGGTGAAATGAACGCTTGCGCAGAATGCACCGTTCTCGTATGCTCGTGCGACAAATACGCAGACTTGCTCCGGCCTTTCTGCGAGCTATGGCGCAAGTTCTGGCCTGACTGCCCGTTCGACCTTGCGCTTGTCACGGAGTCTGATCCGGGCGAAGGTCTTTCCTTCGGCAGGACGATAGCGTGCGGGAAGGGCGGCAACTGGTGCTCACGGCTTGTGACGGCTCTTTCGAAGATCGAGACGCCGTATGTGCTGCTCCTTTGCGACGACTACTACCTTGAAAAGCCAGTCGACACCGCCCTTGTCCTAAAGCGCCTTGCGGAAATCCGCAAGTTTGACGCGCTCAACCTCAGGATGATTCCAAATCCGGCTCCAAAATCGTCGAATTCCTCTCCGCTTGGAGAAGATACCGATCTAATTCGCTATAGGCATCGGACAGCCTACTGCATCGCTACGCAAGCTGGCATCTGGAAGAGGGAAATCCTTTCCAGGCTTGCCGAGGGGAAGTCGTCGATATGGGAATTCGAGCGCTACGGCTCTTTCGACCCGGTTGCCGGCGAGAAGCCCATTCTTGTCACGCCGACAAAGGAGTTTCCGTTCGTAGATGCCGTCCACAAGGGATGTTGGGAGCGTTTTGGGCTTGATGTCTGCATTCAGAACGGCGTTGATCTCAGCGGGACGAAAAGGACTCTTCCTCCTCTTTCGACGCGCATAGTCGAGGGCCTCAAGGCCATTGCGTTTCGCGTTCTTCCCCTTAACCTTCTCGTGCGCGTCCAGAACCGTTTTTCCCTCGGAGCGAAAGAGCCTCAATCCAAGTCTAAATAAGGCGCAACCGATTTTGCGTTTTTGGCGTTTTGTTGTTGCAATTTGTCAGTCTTTTTTGTTACAATACACCAAAAAAGGTAGCCTCATTTGGCAGAAAACACACCATTTATGTTATCTGGCAGATGTCCTGACGGGACATTTGTTAGTTTCCAGCTGTCGAGCGGCAAGATGTCGGTCGGGCGGCATGGCATGATCCGGCTATGCGATCCAAGCGTGTCGCGTGATCATGCCGAATTGACATCAAATGGAGAAAATTGGCTTGTAACGGATCTGGGCAGTCGAAACGGAACGTATGTAAATGGGGTTGCCGTTCAGCGGCGCCGTATCTTGCCAGGCGACACCGTGAGATTTGGAAAGGTCTCCCTCCGATTTGACGGCGGCCTTGCAGACGACGAAGACTACGACGAGGAAACTCGTGCAATTACGGTGTCGCCGCAGACTATGACTCTCGACGGGCCCGGTGCGCAGGCTCTCGTCGGACAGTCGGCCGCCTTGCGCGATGCGATGCGGCTTGCCGCGCGCGCGGCGCATTCAAACGCCACTGTTCTTCTTTATGGCGAGTCTGGAACGGGCAAGGAGCTTTTTGCAAGGCTAGTCTGGGAGGAAAGCTCACGCAAAGACAAGGTCTTTGTGCCTGTGCATTCCGGGGCCATTGAACCTTCCCTTCTTGCAAGTACGCTTTTTGGCTACGAGAAGGGCGCGTTCACCGGGGCAGACAGGCAGAAGAACGGCTTGTTCGAAGACGCCAATGGCGGCACGATATTCCTTGACGAGATTGGCGAGATCAGCTCGGATACGCAGGTCAAGCTGCTAAGGGTTCTTCAAGAGGGCGAGTTCATGCGGGTCGGCGGCACAAAGCCCATCAAGGTTGACGTCCGTGTAATCTGCGCGACGAACCGTGATCTTGCCGCGGAGGTCAAAGCCGGCAGATTCCGCGAAGACCTCTACTATCGCTTGAATGTAATACAGATTAACCTTCCGCCCCTCAGGGAGCGCTCTGGCGACATTGCGGATCTTGTCTTGCATTATGTGGGCGTCCTCGGCGGGTCTGAGCGTTCCGTTTCGCCTGACGCAATGGCGGCTCTTTGCAGGTACCGCTGGCCTGGCAACGTGAGGGAGCTTAGAAACGTCGTTGAGAGGATGCTTGTCCTTGGATCTGGGGAGAGAATTGAGGTGGGCGACCTGCCTGCGGAGATCGCTGGTTCCTCGCCTGATGCCAGTGACCAGTCGGGAACGTCGCTTGCCGAGATGGAAAGGCGCCATATTGAGGCAGTTCTCGAGGCGTGCGGCGGCAACAAGAAGGTCGCGGCCGAGAAGCTTGGGATAAGCCGCAGCACGCTGTATGAAAAGCTCAGGGAATCCGAGTGCGTGTGCTCGGAAATCGGACACGGAGAGTCCAGAAGTCGGACGTATTCGGCCAAATCTTCCGCATAACGAGGGTGGCATTGATTTTGCAACAAAACAAGTGAAAGGAAAATAAATGAAGAACGTAGTTCCATTGATAATCGCGATAGTCCTGGGAGCGGCGGCTGTATTCGCCGTCTCGCGGATGATCCGACCCAGCGGTGCAGACGCCGAAAGAGAGTATGTCGATGTCGTTGCCGCGGCGCGCGATATAACGCCCAAGGACGACGAGATAAAGGACTCGTGGCTTATGAAGCGCACTGTCGAGCTCTCGTCGATGCCGACAAAGGCGATTCCGTGGTCAAGGATGAACATGGTCGTGAGGCAGAAGTCCCTGCGCGCAATCGCCAAGGGCGACTACATCCTCTCAAGCGACATCTCGGGCGTGGACATCCGCTTGAGCGGCCTTCTTGCCGAGGGCGAGTGGGCAGTCCCGGTGACTTTCGCCGACCCGGCTCTCGTCAGATTTCTCCAGCCAGGCGACGAAATCGCCGTGATGGGCGCGTACGAGATGAAGGAGGAGAAGAAGAAGATCGACATGAGCGAAAAGGCCGAGGTAAAGGAGAAGCAGGCCATGAGCGTCATCTTCCCGTGCGTGCGCATCCTCGACATCGGCAAGGGCGACGGCGTCCGCCGCGGCGAGGAGGGTGCTGGGACGGTGATCGTGTCGCTGAATCCGCAGCAGGCGATGACGCTTGTAGCCGCCCAGCGCGAGATGGAGCTCTATCCCGCCCTGCGCCGCGCGAACGACGCGAGCGTCCGGCGCCGCCGCGACGTTGGCCTGGTTGGCGACGGGACCTTCGAGCACATGAAGACAGGCTTGAATCTCGTTACGATATCCGACGCGGGTGCGTCGGAGAAGTGACGGTTATTTGAATAAACAAAAAACAAACACGAAAGGTAAAAACAATGAAGAAACTAGCAATGGCTCTGGCTGTAATGGCGACTTTCGGGATCGCCATCGCCGGCAGCGTGGAGCAGGTGTCTCTCGTGGAGAACGAAATCACCACGATCAACCTGCCGTTCGGGGTGAAGGGCTACTCGCCCTCCAACAAGGACGTCGTCCGCATCGACGCCATCGGCGACACGTCGCTGCGCCTTACCGCGCTGAGACGCGGCCGGTGCGACCTCGAAGTCCGCGGCGACAAGGACCTCGTGCAGAAGTACGAGATTACCGTCCTCGGCGACCTCGCGACCGAGCTGGAGACGCTCACGTCCGAGCTCGACAAGGTGCAGGAGGTCAGCGCGAGGATCGTAGGAAACTCGATCCGCATCGATGGAGAGGTATCGTCCATCGCCAAGTGGGAATACCTGATGAAGGTGCTGCGCAGCTACGGCAACAAGGTGAGGAACTTCGTGACGTTCTGCCCGGGGCCTGAAGTGCTCCTGCGCATGAAGGAGACCCTGCAGCAGGCCGACTTCGACGTCGTGTTCCAGCCGCTCGGCAAGGACCGCAAGGCGTGGAAGGCGAACACCATCGCGCTCGCCCTCAACAAGCAGACCCGCATCATGACGGTTCAGGGCCGCGTCTACACACCGGAGCGCCAGCTCCAGGTCATGCAGTGCCTTTCCTCGGAGAGGTGGCTCTCCCTTGAGCTCGACGCCGCCAAGCAGCAGGCCGCAGGTGACGAGGACTACCGCATCCGCGGCATGGTTGACGTGTTCGTTGACCGTCCGCAGATCCGCATCGGCCTCGCCTACATGGCGATAGGGGACTCGGACATCAAGCGCATCGGCAACCCGAACGCGCCCGCCGGAAACGTCCTGAACGTGCAGGGCATCGTGCAGAGCATTGGGCAGCTTTTCCGCGACGGTGCGAGAGGTGATGACGGCCAGAGGCGCAGCAGTGCGCACACGGTCGGCTACGGCGCCTCCGTCGAAGTCCTCGCGAGGTTCTTCAAGAACAACGGCATCTCCCGCGTGAGCAACACCGGCTACACCGTTATGGAGAGCTGGGACAAGGACGGCGCAAGCTTCAAGAGCGGCGGCAAGATTTACAAGGAAGTCTCCGGCCTCAACGCGGGCGATCTGAAGGAAATCGAGTACGGCTTCATGATCAAGACGCAGGGCGGTATCGTCGGCGCCGGCGATTCGGTCGACATGACCATCGACTTCGAGATGTCCAGGCCGATTGGATACACCATGCAGGACTTCGCCGTCGCCGAGGACAAGACGAAGCAGAAGCTCATCCTCCCGCTTGGCAAGACGACGTTCATCGGCGGCGTGAAGATGCTCGACGAGAACCGCACTTCGCCGTCCGGGCTGCCGTTCCTCAGGAACACGCCCCTCCTCAACTGGTTCGTCGCCGACTCCGGCAACGAGGTCAACGACAACCGCCTCGTCATCATGATCTGCCCTGAGATCATAGACAACTCGACCGGCGAGAAGATCGACTCGGTCAAGGAGATCGACATCCCCGTCACAACCGAGGGCGCGAAGACCACCGAGCAGCGCGAGGATGAGAAGCGTCCGTTCTCGGGCGGCCTCTGGAATCCGCTCAACTGGTTTGCGTTCTGATGAAGATCAGAATTGAGACGCCCGAAGGGGCGCGCGACATGGAGATCGCCGAAAATTCGGCGGTCTCCGTCGGGCGTCTCAAGGAGAACGTGATTTGCATAGCGGACGCCTCCGTGTCGCGCCGCCATGCTACGCTCTCTTGCCGCGGCGGCCGGCTCTACGTCGCCGACTGCGGCAGCCATGGCGGCACTTTCCTCGGATCTGAGAAGATTCAGGGCGAGCGCGAAGTTCCGCCTGGCGCAGTTGTCAGGATAGGCTCGGCCAAGATCGTCAACACCGCAGGCGACGCAAAAGACGCGAAGCCGGTGATGCCGGCATCGGCCGACAAGGTGTTCCGCGAGACCTTCAAGGACGCGACGCTTCTCTACTCCGACGAGCTCATGCAGCTCAAGTCGAAGATTCACAACGTCATCCTCACCCGCCTGAACGCCGGCGACCGCGTCCAGAATCTTTCTGCGGACCGAGATCTTTCAATCCGCGCCGAGCAGTGCCTCGACCAGGTCCTCCGCGAGTTCCTCCACGAAGTGCCTGACAATGTATCTGTAGATGCTGTAAGACAATCGCTGAAGGACGAACTTTTCGGCTTTGGACCGCTTTCTCCCATGATTCGGATGAACGATATATCTGAAATCATGGTGAACGGGCCGGATCGCATCTTCGTAGAATGCCGCGGAAAGCTGTACGAGACCGGAGTGAGATTCTTCAACGAGCGCCACCTCGTTCAGATAATCCAGCGCATCGTCGAGCCGCTCGGCCGCCATATCGACGACGCGAGCCCCATGGTGGACGCGCGCCTTCCGGACGGCAGCCGCGTGAACGCGATCATTCCGCCTCTTGCCTTGGACGGCGCATCTGTGACGATTCGAAAATTCGCCGAGAAGAAGCTCACGACCGACGACCTCATCGCGTTCGGCTCCATGACGAAGGACATGGCGCTCTTCTTGGAGGAAGCCGTCAAGTCTCGTCAGAACATACTTGTCTCCGGCGGTACCGGCAGCGGCAAGACGACGCTTTTGAACATCCTTTCCCAATTCATTCCCGAGGGCGAGAGGCTTGTGACCGTAGAAGACTCTGCGGAGCTCAAGCTTTCCCACCGCAACATCGTGCGTTTGGAGGCGCGTCAGGCGAACGTAGAGGGCAAGGGCCGCATAACGATACGCGACCTCGTCATAAACTGCCTCCGAATGAGGCCCGACCGCATCATCGTCGGCGAATGCCGCGGAGCGGAGGCTCTCGACATGCTGCAGGCGATGAATACCGGCCACGATGGTTCGCTCACGACCGCCCACGCCAACAATCCGAGAGACGCGCTTTCGCGACTTGAGAATATGGTGATGATGGCCGGCTACGAACTGCCGAGTTCCGCAATACGCGAGCAAGTTGCGAGTGCTATCGACCTTATCGTGCAGCAGACGCGCATGGGCGACGGCAGCCGCAAGATCGTGAAGATCGTAGAGGTTACTGGCCGCGAAAGCGACGTCATACAGATGCAGGACATCTTCGAGTTCCATCAGACCGGCATCGACTCCGAGGGCAGGATACAGGGCGAGTATCAAGCTACCGGCAACATACCGTACTTCATCGAGGACCGCAGAAAGCGCAACGTGCTCGGGCTTGACATGTCCGTGTTCGTTCCGAAAGGGTGACGTATGCCTATTCCCGCAGACATCGACTTGGAGTTTTGGATCACGCTCTCTCTCGTCTTCGTCGCGATCGTCGCGATTGCCCTTGTTGCGGTAAAGACGCTGGCCGAGGCGATGAAGGCCTCCGAGGAGGAGATGGACATCGTCCAGATGAGCATGACCGCCGGCGGCGCAGAGCTGTCGCCGCTCTCAAGGTTCATAAGCCCAGGACGCCTTTTCCGCCTCCGCGTGATAACGGCTGCGGTTCCCGGGGCGCTTATGGCGATAGTCCTTCTCGCCGCCGGAATCACCAAGCCGTTTGTTATCATTCCGCTTGTGGCCGTCTTTTCGTTTGCAGGCTGGAAACTGCCCCTCATGTACTTCAACTTCCTCATCAAGCGCCGGCAGGTGTTGTTCGAGTTCGATATCCTGGATTTCACCCTTGGCCTTGACAACGCCTTGAAGGCGGGCATGGCCCTGCCGCAGGCCTTGGACAAGATATCCGCCCGTATGCACGGGCCGATGAGGGAGGAGCTGGATACGGTGCAGCGCGAATACAGGCTCGGTGTCGACCTCGTGCACGCCCTCGACCATCTTTGCCGACGCATGCCGTGCGAGGATATGAAGCTCCTGACGAGCGCGATAAGGATAACATCCGAGGCAGGCGGCTCACTTTCTGAGGTTCTCCATGAAATGACGCAGATGATACGCGGGCGCAGGGAGTTCCAGGACAAGGTGAAGGCGCTTACGGCAGAAGGGCGCTTCGAGGCGATTGCGATGTCGCTCGCCCCTGCGGCGGCGTTCGTGTTCATGTCGCTTATACAAGCTGACCTCATGAAGGTGCTCTACACCACCACCGTCGGCTGGTGCGCCCTCGGCGTGGTCGCCGCGCTCGAAATCGCCGGATATTTCGTGATAAACAAGATCGTAAGCATCGAGGTTTGAGATGGATTACAAGACTGTCGCAGACTGGGTCCTCAACCACGCTCCGGAGATACTGGTCTTCTTGGCGGTGTTTCTGCCGATTGTCCTCTGGAAAAGAGAAGGCGACGATTCCGCCCGCCGTCCTGAATCCGGGTGGGAGAGGCTGCCAGGTCTCTTCAAGCTCTTCTGGAAGCCCATGTACTTGATGGAGAACTCGGTAGGCGGTGCGCTCGCCGCTGTGTTCGGGAAAAGGACCAGACGGTACATGGAGTTTATCGGCGCCTCGGGCCTCCCGCTCACTCCCGGACGCGTTTACGTCTGCCAGATTCTCTCGGCCCCTGTATTTGGTGCTTTTGGCGCGTTCGCCTTCTCGCTGTCGTTCGTGACTCCTTTTTTTGCAACGCTCTTTGTCTTGTTCATGTTCTTCGCCGGGTGGCAGATGCCCGCGATTTCGCTCCAGAACTGCGCCGAACGGCGGCAGGAGGAGATAACCAAGTCTCTGCCGTTCGCGATAGACCTGATTGGCTCCGCCATGCGGGCTGGCCTTGAATTCGGCGCGGCCATGCGCTACTACACCAATCTCGGCGGTGGCGGCGCCTTGGAGGAGGAGTTCCTTCGCGTCATTCAGGATGTCACGCTCGGAAAGCCCTTTACGGAGAGCCTTCAGGCGATGGCCGACAGGCTGCATATCAAGTCCTTCACTGCGTTCGTGGGCGTAGTCTCGTACGGCGCGGAGATCGGTGCCTCAATAGCGGCTACGCTCAAGCTGCACGGCGCGGAGCTCCGGCGCGAGAGGTTCGCGCTCGCGGAGCAGAAGGCTGCGCGGGCTCCTTCCCTGATGATCTTCCCGCTGGCGGTCTTCATCATGCCCGCCGTGTTCATAATCATATTCGTGCCAGTGATCATGCAGTACCAGGCCACGAAGACCATGTAGAAAGGGCAGATTCAAATGGCTGACAAGATTCGCATAACTTTCACGGGCGGCGGCAGAATAGGCGACACGGTTGACGTTGAAATGGTCGGAGGATGCGTGCTGGTCGGCCGGTCGCATTCAGCGGCCGTGCGCCTCAAGGAGGCGGACGTATCTGGAAGGCACCTTGAAATCGTGCGCACGGCGGAAGGTTTCAGGGCGCGCAACTTGAGCCGCTTCGGCTCCAAGGTCGACGGCAGGCAGCTTTCCGAGGGGGCGGAGGCTCCGCTCAAACGCGGGTCTGTTGTCGAAATCGGCGCTCGGGAGCGCTTTAGGGTGGATGCGCTCTCGTCGGGGGGAGGAGACACTACGACAGGGTTCGTCGTCGCCGATGGCGGCGCGGCTACGTCCGCCGGGAGGACCGTTGCGACTGTATATGGAGGCGAGGATACCGTTGCAACGCGTGTTGGAACCGTCTCTATTGGAACCGTCTCTACAAACATCGCCGCCGTGTCCAACGCAAGTGTGGAAGAGTCTGCGACTCGTGACGCGTTTTCCGTGGTAAGCGGCAGCGTAGCTCCGTCCGCTGCGGAAGAAGCCGAGCCCGAGGGCGTCCTTGGCATAGCCGATGACGCGGCCACCGCCGACGGTGCGCCTCTCGACGCTCCGTTTGGCGATGCCGACGCGACGGCTCATTCGACGGGATTCGTCGCGACTGCTTCCCAGGGCGGCGCAATCGACGACGGCGACGACCAGGAAGACGGCGAGACGCAGGAGCTTCGCACCCGTGCCGGCTCCATAGAGGAGATTCTGGAGAGAAAGCGGCAGCTTGAGCGGAACGTATCGAAGAAGCACTGGAAGTTCGGCATTTTCGTGGCGCTCTTCTTTGTCGTTCTGGCGGGCGTGTGGGGCTTGACGGCAAGCAGGCGGAACGTCTCCGACGCAGAGGGGCCGTTCCGCGCCGACGGAAAGCTGGACTGCGAGGACATCGACATTCTCGGAGATTCCGGGGAGGAGCTGTCGTTCGTCGAGTATCCATGCGATTCGCGGGCCGAGATAGTGAGGTCTGCCGATTCCAACCAGATCGAGATCGCGTCTTTCATCGGGCGAGACCGGGACATTCCATTCCGGCTCTTCTTCTCGCGGTCGGAAGACCCCTCGGAGCTTGAGCTTTCGCTTGTGGAGTCGTTCGAGAAGTGGATGACGCGCGAAACCGCCGACGCCGGTTTTTCCTTTTCCGCGCTTGGCACTCGCCGTGCGGAGGTTGAGTTCTGGGAGGATGCGTTCCCGGAATGGATGGAGTATCAGACGCAGTGCGGCGTTCCGTTTGTGCGCTCGGAGTACACGCGCACGGTCGGCACTATTCTCTGGCGCGGCATGGCGTACAGGCTTCGCAGCGGTTCCATGGTGTTTTCGTTCAGGACCGAGGTTCCGGAATCGTTCTGGCGCCGCGCGGGCTACCGGCTGAAGACGGTGCCTTTCGTCGGCTTCGGCGGCGTCTTCATCGACGGGCAGTGGGATTCGCCTGGAAAGTCCGGCTTCGCGTCGGGCCACGGCGAAGACGAGCTTGTAGCCCTCATCCGCCACGAACTTACCGCCGAAGGGCAGAGGACCTGGCCTGTGCTTGAGAAGTGGATCGACACGCTTCTCGCGATGACATGGGGCAAGCAGACTCCTAACGCGAAGAGCGCGCGGGAGTTCAACGACGCGTTCCTCTCCCGCAAGACCGCCTTCTACAACGAGCGCTACCTCGCATACGAGTCTGCACGGCTCAATGGCGACGAGAAGCGCATGAGGCGAGTTTTTGAAGACATACGCGACATGTTCTCTATGCTCAAGCGCGAGCGCCGCTACTACAAGATCAACGATCCGGAGGTTTGGCAATGGCAAAGTCCACGGTGAAAATAAGTCTGCGCCGCAATGAAACTACGTTGGCAACCCTCAATTTGACCGAGGGATGCGACCCGGTGTTCGTCGGGCGTTCGCACGACTGCGCCCTGCGCGCCCCGTCCGATGAAACATCTGTGAGCGGCAAGCACGCCAGAATCTTCTGGAAGGGCTCGAAGCTCTACATCGAGGACGCCGGAAGCCGCAATGGCATCTTCCGCGCCGGAGTGCAGGTCGTCCGTCCGATGCAGATGAAGGAGGACGCGATTTTCGCCGTAGGCAACTGCCAGGTGTCAGCCGGAAAGATGGAGCAGATCGGCGCGAAGGGGCCTAAGCGCTGCCACAGGCTCGAATATGCCAATGGCGAGAATGCAGGCAAGGCTGTGGACATCCGCATCAAGGAGGGGAAGGAGGATTTCTCGGTCGGCCTCGATCCGTCTTGCGACGTGTGCCTTCCCGACATGCTCGTCTCCCGCAGGCATGCGCTCTTCAAGCTGCGTGAAAACGGCGAATGCTGGATTGAGGACCTTGGCAGCCGCAACGGGACTTATGTCAATGGAGAGAAGCTGAGCGGCAAAGAGCGTCTTCTGAAGGACGGCGATCGGATTGCCATCGCCTACTTCGACTTCAGGTTTCTTGACAGCCGCTACCGCCACACAAGGGTCCACGCATGGTTCAAGCTGGCCGCCATAGCCGTTACAGTGTGCGCAGTCGTCGCCGCGTACGTCTTCTGGACGGTAACGCGAGAGTCGGCAGATTTGACGATGAAGAAGGTCCGCGAACTTGCGGCTACCGGCGATTTTACCGCCGCAAGGGCCACTCTTGCGTCCGCCCTTGGATCGCGCGACGCTTCAAGCTACCGAGCCCAAATCGATACCCTTGCGGGGCAGCTGGACCTTTGGGAGAAGACGAGCTCCGACTGGGAGTCCGTGAAGGAAAACTTGGCGGCAGGCAAGTTCATGCCCGCCCGCCATACGCTCGACAGGCTCAACGCCGGGCCGCTGGATTCCTGGGTCTGGAACGCCCCCAAGGCGGCTGACCTGCAGAAGGAGGCCCGTTTCGTCGGCACGGCGCTGCGGTTCTACTACAGCGGGACAGAGGCGATATCAGCCGCCGGGCAGGGCGCTGTTCTCGGGTCCGATCAGGCGGTAAGGGAGATTGTGGGGCCTGTCGAGGAGTTCCTTTCCGACTCCGACGCGGCGGCCTTGGAAAAAGACTACATGCAGAAGCTCTCCAACGAGCTGCGCGTGATGTTGACGGAACTGCGCGTCATCTGCGACGGCTTCGCGCGAATCGACGACAACCTTTCGAAGATGTCGTCGACGGATCCAGATTTCAGGCAGGTGCTGGCGGAATTCAAGCGGCTTTCCGTTGACGAGTCGCTTCCGCCCGCCGTCCGAGAGTACTTGAACCATCAGATCAGCCCATGCAAGGCGTTTGTCGTCGCGCAGGACTTCCTTGACAAGGAGTTCTCCATGCTCGTCAACCTCGACTTTGACGGCGTCCGCAGGGTGGAACGTGACTTGAAGCTTCCCGAGCCGGAGATATGCACCAAGCAGACGAAGTATTCCGATGCGCGCGCGGCGTTCATCCAGAAGCATGCCGATATGCAGAAAGAGGCGGATACGCTTGGCACGATGGTAAACGGGCTTGCCGCAAGTGGCGTTTCGACCAACAGCCAGGGCGAGGCCGTGACCATGTTCACGACTGCGGCGAACTGGGAGAAGGCCCTGTCGTTCGACTGCTTTGCGCAGCAGCCTCCGAGCCCGCGGCGCAAGGAACCATCCGGCATGTACGACGAGATGCTGGGCGTGGAGCATACGTACGAGTCGTTGAGGTCGCTGCCAAATACATACAACGGGCGCAGCATGCGCATGATTGGCTTCACGCCGAAGTGCCAGACGGCCCGGCAGGCGTTCGAGAAGGCGGAGCTGTTCGTCCAGTACCTTGACAACGAAGACAAGAAGTACCTCCAGCGCGGCGCGGTAGGCAAGTACTACACGCAGTGCATGAAGATAGCGCTCGCACGGGAGAAGATTGTCTCCGTGCTCAGGGCCATCAAGGGCTCCAGGCGTCGTTGCCTCGTAGCGTCGTTCTACGCCGAGTACTTCACGGCTCGCTCCACGTACGACGCCAAAAGAGTGATTGCGACGCAGTTCAAGGCCCTCCAGAGGGAAGTCGCGGAGCTCGGCGATGCATATTCTGCGGAGACGGATCCTTTCAAGCAGATAGCAATACGCGACAAGATTCTGGCTACGGGGCTTCCAGGCGATCCGATTGTCCATCCCAAGTGGGTTCAGAAGTTTTACTGATGAAAAATAGGACACGGACTGTAGGCTTCTCGGACACTTCAAGGAAAAAAACGTGAAAAGGCACAACATAGAGGATGGCACGACATTTGCAATGTGATTGGTGTTATGAAGAATACGGCAAATAGAAAAGGATCGGTCTTGATGGAATACTTGGTGGCGCTGGTGTTCGTAGGCGCCACGCTGATGGTGGCCTCCGCCCGACTTTTCTATTCGCCAGTCTCCAAGGGATATGCCGGTGATCCGAGGGTAAACCCGAAGGGGTTCGGCGAGTGGGGGAAGAGATTTGTCGGTTTCTACCAGAGGACTGCCGGGGGGCTTTCCCTGCCTGTGCCGTAAAAGACGATTTCGCAGTTAAGAACGCGAATATGTGAAGACAAGACAACACACAACAAACCAAACAAACAAAACAAAGAAAGGAACAAAACCATGAACAAGAAAATGCTCAAGAACACGAAGGTCGGTCGCGTCGTTAGCCGTCTTCTCGGCGAAGAGGCCGGCGCCACGATGATGGAGTACGTCATCCTCGCCGTCATGATCGCCGCCGCCGTCACGGCAGCCGCCATCTACTTCGGCAATACCGCCAAGAACCAGATGGATATCGCTGGAAGCGCCATGGCCGGCAAGGTTGACGACTCCACGACCAAGGCCGTCGAAAGCCAGAAGCAGCAGGAACTCGATGCGAAGTCGGCCCACACCGCCGCGCAGAAGTTCTCGACTGGCACGGACCTGAAGCGCAAGGCTGGAAAGTAATGGCCTGATGCGCGAAACGGGGGATTCCGATGTCGCTTGACCATAGCCTCATACTTCGCGCAGCGTTGCTCACGCCGGGTCTTGCGTACCTGTGCGTGAGCGACGTCCGCAGGCGAACCCTGCCGAACGCCTGGACGCTCGGCGGGCTCGCCTTGGGGCTTGCGCTTGCGGCGGGCTTCGGCGGCGTTCCGGGGTTCCTCGATTCACTTGCAGCAGCGGGATGCGGGGTTCTCTTCCTCATCCTGCCGTTTCTCCTCCGCGCCGCCGGCGCGGGGGACGTTAAGATGCTTGCCGCATGCGCCGCTTTCGTGGGTATGCGGCAAGTGCCTTTTTTCCTTTTGGCCGTCTCCTTCGCCGGCCTTTTAGTTGCTATTGCGATGATTTTGATGCGGCAGGTGTCCGCCGCCCGCCTCAAGCATGCGTTTAGGACTCTTTTCGACTGGCGGTACGACCGCAAGGCGGGCGCGGCGGCGATTCCGACGCGAGATGACGAGCGCGCCCGCGTCCCGTTTGGCGTTGCCATTGCCATCGGTACATGGGCGACTCTCGTAGAGGAGGCGATTTCATGAGGCGGCGCGGTTCCATATTGATGGAGTTTGTGATCGTCGCGCCGATCATCCTGCTTCTCGTCTCGATGGTTCTCCAGTTTGCCCATGTCTGGACGGCGCGCCAGATAACGGCGTATGCCGCCTACTGCGCCACCAGGGCGATAATTGCCGTTCCGCCGGACGAGCAGGAAGCTGCGGCGAAGAAAGCCGCCGAGCTTGCATGCTCGTGGATGACCCTGGTCGGTCTTCCGTCCCCCGACGCCGACAAAGAAGTCGGCATACCTGGCTGGGGTGGGATTCCGGGATCTGACTCGGCTGGAATCCGCGTCAAGGAGACCAGAGTTCTCTCGGATGGGACCAGCAGCCCGGTCGTCTCGGTCATGGTGAAGTTCAAGTTTCCGCTCGTCCTGCCGCTTGCCGGGCGCATGCTCTCGTGGGCGGCGAACAACGACGGTGCGGACAGCGGCCTTGCGAAGTTTGACTACGGCAGCCACAAGTTGCAGGGCGGCAACAATCCCGCCTGGGCCGGTCAGGAGGTTGTCATGGACGCGTCTGGCGAGGCCGAGGTGCGCGGCGACGCGCACAACTCCTCGACTCATACGGACGGAAAGTTCCCGTTCATAACTCTTACCGAGACATGCGTCCTGCCGATGCCGTATTCGACGGCGCGTTTCCCCGCGAACGGCTATAGGCGCAACGACGACTCCTCTGGCAATGCTGTCTCAGACCTGATAAGGGGGGGCGAGCTATGATGCTGAGAATCCTCCGAGACAAGCTTGTGCGCCTTGGGAAGGGCGAAGACGGCGCGGCGCTGATCGTCACTCTTGCGCTCTTCATGTTCATGTACCTCTCGTGCGCGGGGGTCTTCACCGTCGGGCAGCTCGTCAAGGACCGCATACACCTACAGAACGCCTGCGACGCGGCCGCCTACTCCGCCGCAGTAGTCCAGGCCGACACGCTCTCGCGCATAGCCACCATCAACCGCGCCATGGCCTGGACGTACATCTCCATGAGTCGGCGCCAGATGGACTACATCGTCTGGAAATGGCTGACAGAGACGGTCAAGCTGGTTCGGGAAGACGTTGACAAGGCCAAGGCGAGCGGAAGCCCAGGCAACCTTGCGCACAGGCACAATTACTGGTCTCTGAAGCCTTCGTCCCCGTCGAGCTTTTACTGCGACTACTGGGACGACTGGACTGACGACGAGGTCGAGATATCGCTGAACGGCACGCATAGCCCCGTAAAGCCAAAAGACATCCACAGCGAGAATCAGACTTTCGTGGGCAGCCACTTCAACGACGAGTCGGAGTCCTTCTACAACGGCGCGGGCAGCGGCATAGGCGTCCTGAAAAGCCAGATAGACGCCGACAAGGAGACCATTCGCAAAATGTATCAGGAGGAGAAGAGTCTGGCCGAATCGCTTCCGGGGATGGTCAAAGACGCAGTCAAAAACGTCCTCCGGGCGAACGCCTGCAAAGGGCGGGACCTGCGATATGCCCTGTTCCAGTGCAAGACCCCGTATGTCGAGGGAGGCTCAGGCGAGTCGTATTTAGAGGTGCTGGACAGTTCATATGAACTTCGTTTCCTGGGCTTTGCCGACTATTTCCCGAGCGACCAGGACCGGCCATTCGAAAAGGGAAGCGGCAGCGGCGAATGGTTCCCGCTCTCCGACGGCGAGGGGTTCCTCCGCAAGTACAGGCAACGTTCGCCGCTTTACTCCGCCTGGGGCTGGCGTTCATGGATATGGCACTGTCCCCACCACGACTCATGCTACTACACTGATGGATCGAGCGACAGCCAGCACTACGAGGCGAGAAGCTGCCACGATCAGTATTTCGACGGGGAGGCCGCAAAGCCGCTTGTTCTGAAGGAGGAGTACTTCTCTGGGACGGGCTCCATAACCGTTGGCCTCGCCTGCTACAACGAGAATCCGTGGTGTCGGATATTCGGCGCGTCTACAGGAATGGCGAAGGGAATCCTCGACGGCATATACGGCGCGTTCAACCCCTATAGGGACGTCGAGTGGACATGGGCGTTCTCGTCGGCAAAGGCGGGGTACAAGCTGGTCAGGAGCGACACGGACTATGAAGGCGGAAATGACGGCATCGGCAGCCGTTCCTACATGGTGCACTGGAACGACGACAGGCAGTGGTGGAACCTGTGCCAGTCCGACTGGGACGCCGTGTTCGTGCCGGTCCGCAGCGCCGCGAACTCAAGCTCGAAGGCGACCGGAAGCGGCGAAGAGGGCGACGAGGGCAGGTCGTGGAGCTACGGCGACGACTCGTCTTTCAAGGACTGGATCGTGGACGGAGACTGGCAGCCTGTAGAAGCCTCAGGGTCGTCTACTACCTATGCGGTTGCCAGCATGCCCAATCTGCCCGGAATGAACGACAACTCCGGGGCGATCAAGAACCTGAACTGGAAACGACTGGCGGACATGCTCTATCACTGACATGGACAACTTCTACAGATTGGCCCGTCGCGGAGACGGAGGCTCGGTGCTGATGGAGTTCATAATCGTGCTCCCTCTCTACCTCATTCTGCTGGGGATGACCTTCTTCTTCGGGGAGCTGTCGCTGCACGGCGTCAATCTCGCATCGTCCGCCGACCGCACGGCGGCTGTCGCTCGCGGCGGCGAGGGCTGGAACGGCTGGAACGGATACTCGGCGTCGAAGGCAGAGGAGGACTTTGGAAAGGCTATTTCGCCGTCCAAGGAGCTCGAAGACAAGGCTCTTGCATATAAAGAAGATGGAACGAGCGCCAGGCCTTCGTCGTACACGAGGCACCATGCCGGCGCAGTCGCCGACTCGTCGTTCAGCGGCTCGTGGGCATGGCTCGTCGCCGCGACGGTCGAAGACGCCTACGCAATGACGCCATGGACACGTGGCATGGTGGGGACATGGGCGCATCTTGAAAAACTCGTGAAGATGAAGGACCAGCCGAAGGGCCTTGGGAATGACAGCGTCCTATCGACGCTGTTCGGCGGGGGGCTTGGGCGCGTGACCATGACTGGAAAGGACGGCGTCACTGTAGGCGGCGGCTCGGGCGCCGCAAGGGCCTACTCCTACTACACACTTACGCGCAACTCGAAGGGGCGAGTGACAAATGCGTACCGGCAGTGGCCCGCAGGCGGCCTTGTGAACACAGTCGCCGACTCGGCGATATGGAATACTCTCGTGGCCGACGAACCTTGGCAGATAGCGGGGGACTATGCCTCCCTTAAGGACGACGTCAACAGTGGCGCAGCCCCGCCCGGATCCCAGGAAGACCGCTCTACCTACAATCGCTACAATCAGTACAAAGACTGGAGCGACTGACCGGCAGTCGCCATTTGAAAGGAACACTGCAATGAAGAACAATCCATTGAGAATCGTCCCGAAGGTTTCGAGCCTTGTTGTAGCCGCTGCGGTTGCTTTCGCTTCGCTCATAGCAGATGCGGCGGACATCGGATTCACAGTCCCGTTCGAGGACTGGCGGACGCCGATGCAGATAGCAGGCAAGCACGTCAAGGAGACGTTCTACGAGCCTGTTTCGGTGTTCACAACGAACGACGAACTGGAGATTTCGTTCGGATGGACTGGCAAGGGACTTCCTGTCGGCATGACGCCTATCAGGTTTTCCGTTCTTGACGAACACGGAGCGGAGGTCATAGCATGGACTGAGCCCGCAAGCTCTGCAACGATGCAGTCAGGCTATGCATCGGGCATTTTCTGGTGCGGGCACCTCTCCTGCGACATCCTCAAGTTGTTCACGCCAGGCGACTATATGCTCGTAGCAGAGCTCGACCCGGCGAACACTCTTAATGAGGATGTGGCGGCAAGAGCGGACAACACTACTATTTTCCGTTTTGCGATTAGAGACGAAGCGCTCTCACTCGCCGACATGATGTCAGGATTCAATCCAGCAAACGTCTCTGCAATAAACGGCAACGACTTTGCGCAGGCACCCCACGCCGCCTTGCGCGACTACTTTGACGGATTGACGAGCGTGCCAAACACGCCAATGGTTCAGTTCGGGCCGTACGTTCCAATGGACGGCAAGGCCGTCTCAAGCCGCAAGAAGCCGCTCGATCTCGTTTTTCTCGTTGACATTTCCGGATCGATGGGCGGTTGCATACGCGGGCTTCTCAACAACATCGGCATATTCATCGAAAAGCTGATGAAGGGAGATGCCGACAACGATCCCATAGACGACCTGCGCGTCAAGATCGTAGGATTTAGGGACTACAAGGCGTCATGGGACAGAAACACGCTTGGGTGGTATGACGAGGGATCGTTCTCTGGGAATCTCTCGGTTCTTAAGGCCAAGCTCAATAGCTTCAGCGCGAACGGCGGCGGCGGAAACGGCGGTGAGACGTCGTTTGACGCACTTTGGTACGTTGCCAAGGACATGTCTCCGAATCGCTTTACAAATCCAACGGCCTGTGTGCCGACTTCATCTCCGTTCCGTCCAAAGGGAGAGGCCGCGCGTGCGGTCATCCTCTTCACCGACGAAGCTCCGCATGACCCGCTCAGCGCCAACGGATGCGCCGGGTTGCGCATACCTGACGTGGTGAAGGCGGTTGAAGATGCTGAAATCACGTTGACGGTGATTACCGAGAGCCTTTCATGGTATTCTGGAAACTATGGCGTCATACGTTTCAGCCAGCTGGCAGACACAAACGCATACACGACCGCCGCCAAGAACTCCACGTACATCAGGACGTCAAACCTCGCCACGTTTGCCAATGACGCCTCCGCGTTGCGCAACCTTGCCGGGCAGGTTCTCAGCCAGGTCGATACCATTGTGGTCGAGCCGTCTCTTGTCATCAAGTCGGCCGATCGTGGTACTCTGTCGTTCGATTGGAAGAACGACTCCACGGCGGATACGAACAATGTCTTCCGCTTTGCCTGTTATAACGCTTCGAACCGCACGGCACCGGTCACTAATATCGTCTGCACTGCGACAGACAGTTGGGAGCATGTAGAGATGGTCATTGAAGAAGGCGACCATACTGTCGAATGGAACTACCGTAAAACTGGCTACGAGGGAAGCATTGTCGATGCTGGCCTTATAGCGGGCCTTTCCTGGGAGCCGTGGGCTGTCCAGCTCAAGGTGAAGCCGGATTCGCTTTTGTTCGAATGCGAAGGCGGCGAATCCGAGACGATAGCGGTTACGTGCAACACCAATTGGATTGCGACAACAGAGGCGACTTGGCTGCACGCAGCGAGAACAGGAGACGGAAACGGCTTGTTCACGGTCTTTGCGGATCCAAATCCCGACCATGCCGAGAGGATTGCGAAGGTGACCGTCACTGCGGCTCCTGGCAAGGATGATTCCGTGACGAGAACCATTGCAGTGCGGCAGAAAGCGTCGCCGTACGTACCAAACGGCGAGGTCCAGATACTGACCCCAGAGGTAAAGCCCCGCTGGCCGTGGAACTCCCTCGTCGATATAGATTTCCGGGTGGTGGTTCCCGAGGAGGGCGTACCCGTGGCGATTGCAGTGACGGGATGGGATGCTCAAGGCGAGGGGTTCCCGTTTTGCAATGATTATACAAACAACGTCGTCACGAGACGGAGGCCTGAATACAGTGCAGTCAACTTGGAAGAGTCGAGGGGCGTCGAAATATCGAGTGTGATCAACGATCAGGATGTTGCGGAGGCGTCGTTCCTGTGCAAAAGTTCAGGAGTGTACCGCATCACCTGGAACCTAAACAACTGGACTGACAAGCATAGTGCCATCGACTGTCCCATGTTTAGCAAGGAATATTCGTTCCACACTCCTGATTTCAGGGTGATACTCGAAGGGACTGCGGTTGTTTCTGGCGTAGAGAAGTCGGCGACCGTTACTTCCGCATCGGTGCGCGTGGATACGCGTGTTGGCTACGAAAAGGAGGAGGCTTCCTATGCGTATAGGGACAGCGGAATCATCATCACGCAAACCGAGAAGATTGGGCATCCAGACGGGCGGCTTGATCCATTCCCATGGGATTCCACGCCGGAGAGAGACGGAAGGATCGACCTTCGCAAGGCCTATCCGGAGGCGTATTGCACGGATGTCATGACCAACCTCTGTCTCGTGCTGAACGACGTTCAGATCGAGGGGGGCACCATAACGAACAACACGACTTGGATGGCGGGGATGGTCCATGTCGTGCGCGACAACGTCTATGTGCTTGCCAACGCAACGCTGACGATAGAGGACGGAGCGGTAGTCAAGTTCTGCGATGAGACGCGGATATTTGCGCATTATGATCCCTCCAGCGAAAACACCTGGAACATCATATCAAAGGGCTCGTACATTACCGGCCTTCGTGACAGGAGCTATGGAGGCGATACGATATATGATCCAGATTCCATGGATCCTGAATGGGAGAAAG
>Ga0310690_10003378_pt1 | contig 24036 bp, 9 predicted proteins | sample AusTroGonzalo_MG_2_FD_207661 | JGI IMG/M metagenome (GOLD analysis project Ga0310690, IMG submission 207661) | Bovine rumen microbial communities from tropical cattle in Woodstock, Queensland, Australia - Gonzalo_04 (v2) (version 2) | ecosystem: Host-associated > Mammals > Digestive system >... | reverse complement strand
AAAGACAACTCAGTTATCTTGCCAAGGAAGACCAGAAACAAGGGGTGAAAGGAAAAACATTCTCTACTTCCAGAATAAAAAAACAGGAATGAATTGTTTCTATCTTTTAAGTCATATTGATTTTTGATTTATACAACGTGGTTTTCTGAAACGATATTTTTTCATTATATCTTGTGTTTTATCCATTTATTCTGAACTCATTTTTACTTAAGGAGAAAAATGCTTTTATCTTTTTTTTGAAGAAGGAAATGGGGGGTTTCTAAAATCGTTTTTGATTTTGAAGATTATCCTATCCAGCACATATATCCTGAACAGTCCTTTGAACTATATCCGGAACAGAAGATACCGAACATATGAAAGGAGAAAAAGAACCTACTGTTATAAAAATACAAAACAGATTACTTTTGACATTTTTATCGACATACCAACTTTTTAAACATTTCACATGAGGGTTTCCATTATGCATCCTGTAGTTAAAATCGAATTGACTATTTTTGCTATTTATATGTTCCTCCATTGCATCATTAAAAACATAGATTTGATTGCCAGTTTGTTTAGATAATTTCCTGCATCCTGAGTATATCACAGCACAGGTATGTTTTGGACAGAACACAGACATTGAAGACGATAACAACCGCCCACCTTCCATCTTGATTGTCCGATCAGTTCGCTGTACTCCGAAACGGTGAAGCCGCTATCCCAGTATTCTCGAAGTTGTTCTTCCCAAAATCCTCTGCTGTGTCTTTGCATGTCGGTCTCCTTAAGATTTTCCGTTGAGGTCGAAATGAGACCAGCAACACGAAGTCACGCCGTCTTCAAGATGTACCTGGCTGGGGTCTACGTTTTAGTTCACTCTGTTTGTTCAAGGGGCATACAGCTTGAACTTTTTGGCAAAAGGATCCCTTGAATCTTAAACAATGACTGTTTGGGACGAAAAACCTCTTTTTTTAATGCTTCATTAATCAGAGATTCCATATGAGGAACAGCCTTTTTTATCTGCTCTACCTGGTCAACAGGCACTTTGATAAGCTCTGGATTTGAACTGGAAGAGATTTTGTTCAAAAGAAGTAACAATTTCCAATCACTGATCAACTCGAGTTTTGGAGATAACGAAGCGAAATCAGAAAGCTTACAGGCATACAGACTCTTCTGTTTTTCACCATCATGGTCAGTTAAGAAATCCTGAACAGAAATCATAACCAAAATAAAATCAATGTCAGCACAGGCAACCGTTTTTTCCAGCTGTAGTCCTTGCTTTAATCCAAAGTCAAAAACCTTTGCCCCAATTCCTAATACCCGTTTGCGATCTAATTGCCTTGAAAAAGAATAATTCTCATATTTGGGGAACAGACCGAAAAGATTCCAGGATTCTGGTTTTTGGAAAGAAAAAGTTTTGTCCTCATTGATCGTCAAACGTTTGTGGTTGAATGTCAGGATACTCTTCCAAAAAGGAAAGAGATCAGGAAGATCTACTTTTGGCAAATGTTCGGAGACTTTTTGATAGTCAAATTTAGCGGCATTTCCCGTAATCTCCTGTACCGCTTTGAAAATATCTTTTCCGCCCATCTTTGCTGTGGAACTATCAAACCACCGAGACAAGGTTTCAGCATCCGCATTCTGTGGTGCTTTTCCAAAAAGATCATCAAAAATAGCCGGAGAAGTCATGCCTAGAACGAGTTGGAACATGTCTTCTTTTTCTTCCATAACGGCACTAAATGTCCTGTTGATCTCTAAAAGCTTTTCATTTAATTTATCCCAAATCCTGGATTCCACTGTTGCTGGATTACGAAAGTTCCGAACAATTACTTTTTCTGTTTGACCATAACGATTCAAACGTCCGACTCTCTGATGCAGTCTCATGGGATTCCAAGGCAGGTCTACATGAAAGAGAATATGGCATTTCTCTTGCAAGTCAATACCTTCGCCGCCAGCTTCAGTGGCAATCAAAAAGCGAGATTTTCCAGCATTAAACTGGTCTGCGGCATATTCCCTTTGGTAAGCGATTTTTTGAATGCGTCCATCAGGTAAATGAACCTGATCCAAGGCCTCATCGCCATTGATAAAAACTGCGCTTTCTTTCCCGTATCTTTCTATGAGTTTTTCAAGTAGAAGACGCTGTGTAGATTTATATTCGGTAAAAAAGAGTATTTGTTCTTCGGGATAGACGCTTTCTATCAAATCCATAATGGTTTTGATTTTTGTTTCTTCCTGAATCTGTTCTGCATGATCTATCAAATCAATAAGAAATGGTATTTCGTTTTTTATCAGTGCAATATGACTGGAAATAGCGGCTTCATCCAATTCGGCAATAGAGTCGTAGTTTTCTTCCTCTTGATTTTCTCTATATTTTCGCAGAATATCTGATGCTTTTTCTTCTTCTTGCTCAATCGCTTTTAATTTCGTCAGCCGATTTTTCAGAGCATGTGTAATTGCCGCTACAGAACTGGAAGCTAATTTCTGCATTGAAATAAGGATCAACATCATGACGTTTCCTCGTGTATGATCTTGTTCTTTCGCGTATGCAAAACCTTTGGAAATAAATTCTGTCAAAGCGTCATAAAAACTCTGTTCCTCTGGAGAATAATCGTAAGTGGAAGAAAGAACCTCCGGCTCTTGGAACAAGCGCTTCCCGTGAAGGTCAGTAACATTATATTTATTATTTCGAACCATATAGTCTTTCAAAAGAGGAAGCTGATTCTCTAACGGACGGTTTGGCGAAAACTCTGATGATAGAAGCGACATCAAGGCAAGGAAATTATAATTCTTCCCTTTGTGCGGGGTACCGGTAAAGAAAATCAAACCATTGATCTTCTGGTTTTCCTCAAGTTTTTTCAGGAGATCATAAGCAAGAGTCGCACCATTCCTGTCGGCTTTGTTCAGGTGATGAGCTTCATCCACGATCACTAAGTCCCATCCTTGGGAGCTTAAAAGGCGTTCCATGCGACCATTATGGTCAAACTGCAACGTGGTATAGGACGCAACGACAGCATCGTTTATCTCCCAATAGCTGCTTTTTTCTGTATCCTGATTTGTTTGATAAAGATGCAAGCGAATATCAAACATGTCCTTCATGCGATACTGCCACTGGCTGGCAAGCGATGCAGGTGTCAAAATCAAAAGCCGCGCAATTTTACCTGCATCATAAAAGGAAGAAATAATAATCCCTGCTTCAATCGTTTTGCCGAGTCCGACATCATCTGCGACAAGAAGGCGACACGGAGTTTTACTTTTTGCTTGCCTGCAAACCCAAAGTTGATGAGGTAGCAAATCTATTTTTGAACGCCCGAATACACCCCATTTATCATTGATTGATTTAATTGCAAGTGCTTGAAAGTGTGTAATTACTTCTAAAGATGTGGTTAGGTCGCCATCTGTTAAAATATCGAATATATCCTTTAAAAGTTCAAGATCAGCCTTTGAACAGATTTCTATTTTTTCATCAAAGCGAATAACAGCATTTTCGCCAAGATCAGAAACAACAGTTCCTTGGCCTAACGTTTTATGAATGACGCTTCGATTTGCAGGAAACTCTTTCATATTTCACCTTTCATGGCTTCAAAAGCCACGTCAAAATTGAGATTGAATGTCGGATCGTCGACTTGTTGTTCAAGGAAGGAGTAAATATCTCCGCTTTCATTGATATCCCATCCCCCCAAACGCTCAATTGTTTCGCAGTTTCTTTGCGTCGGGACGAAGCAGTGTGGATGCCAGCTTTCGTTTGTGACAGTTTTGCTCCGAATTAATTCTCGTAGAAGCCAATGGAATCCAATTCTGCCAAATCCAAGGCGTAAGCTGGGGAAATCAATATCTGTTCCGCGATATATGGCGGATGTCCTGAAATTGCAAATCTCCATAACATTCTTTGCTTCAGCACCGTTGTCATCCCACTGATGGAATATCTCGACATACCCTTTCAGATACTTGCTCATCTGATAGATTCCCGGGTACAGAGACATCCAGTATCGATATTCATGCAAATCCCCTTTGTCGTGGTCCATATAAGTGTCGAGGACCTGGATCCACATTTCCTTGTCGATTTCCTCTTGTCGGAGAACATCAAACCAACCGATATCCCGACAAAGCTCAATAAACCCTCTCCCTTGTCCCTCGCTAGTGCGACCTAAAGATTGAGACATGGCAAGAATGAACAACTCCATCCAGCGGTCCTTTGCGTCGTCGGAAGATACATCCCAGGGGAACGGTAGGAGGTCTTTCTGTCCATATACACGCCGGTTGTATTCCGCAGCAATCTTTTTTAATTTGCTTGCGGAAAGATGCGTTAAAACTGAGAGGGAAACATTAGTTTCATAGCTAAATTCTTCAGAGTCAGAATCGCCATTGGTATTTGCAAAGAAATCCTGCTCAAATGAATGCAGTTTATCCAAGTTTTTCTGCAACCAGGTAGGGCACGCCATTTGACCTAATGCATGTATTATGGATTTTCGGCGTTCTCCATGTAAAAGATAATTCTCGACATCTTTTTTCTTCTCTTCAGGAGCATTAATTGCCCACTCAGCCATAATCTCCCCGCCAGGCACCGATGGTCGAATCTCTTGGAGCAGGAATTGAGCATCTTTATTGTACTTTGAACTGAATTTGCATTTGTCCGATGCGAACGAGAAAAGCTGTTGCTCATCCAGATCTTCGAAGTTATCAAAAATGAGATCTTTCGGAGAAACACATTCTCCTGCCTCGTTAAGGAATAGATACTTCTTACAATCCAATAGAAGACTTTCGTAATCATTCTCAGAGATTTTACGAAGCACTTCAAAGAGATATTTCCACGGAATCTTGTTCAGAAGAGCAGGTGTCATCATGGAGTTGTGTTTTAATCTCCACGATGAGAAAATTGAGAACAAACTGATAGGCGGAAGCTTTTCTTTTGAAAGAGAATAGATTGCATCTAAAGCTTCTGCTGAAACACTTCCAATCACAGCACCTGGCTGGATTTGTTTCAATCCTTCTGCGATAGGTTTTGCGATTCGCCATATAATTGGGTTTGAAAGAACAGAATCCGCACGTCTCTTTACCGCAGATAGAGAAACCATTTTATCGTATTCATCTGGTAACGCAGTGGGGATTGCCTCATGCTCAAATAAGAATTGTCCGTATCCGGATGGGGCATCCCAGGTTCCCCAAACGATTGGGCGAAGTGCATGTGCAACAATACTGTTTGTGGAAAGACTCAGCCAACGTCCACAGTTTTCCCCGCCACTCAAAACGCTCCATAACGATTTCAACAAGTCGTCGTTGTTGTCCTCACAGAACATCTCGTCCAGTGCGGAACAAAATTCATCTCCAATTTGTTTTGCTAATCTTGAATTATCATCGCTTGTTTCAATCAGTTTTGTCCGACCAACATCTATGCGGAAAGCTGCGTTGATGGCAAAACCAAGCTTCTGATTTTCCTTGGTTGGAGCAACGACCCAAATAGTTGGAATATCCTCGCTAACAGGCAGGAATTTACCATTTTCATAACTCATTACAATGGAAGCATGCTTGAGATGGAATACGGCAAAATCTTCTGCTGAAACGCCATGATCGAAATGATAATGATGGAAAACCCCTATTTCTTTTGTTTGAGGGAGAAACTCTGTTATCGGACAGCCATCTGCTATGATCTTGATATGATGAACTGCCTTGGAGAATATAGACAAGAAAGGCGCAAAACGGATGAGCTGCATAAAATCTGGAAAAACAGCATCCTCACGCAAAGGGATATGATACGTGGTTGCAGGGGGCATGTTCTCTTTTGGGATTGAAATCTCCTCTGAAAGAGATTCGGAAATTTCTCTTATTTGTTCAACTTCATCTTCTCCCGCATTTCCAGGATACATTCCCCCTGCAATAAAAAACTTCAAGGGACCACTTGAAATCAGAGGACGATCTGTCAGGAAGAAAATACTCTTGAATCCTAAGCCAAATTTTCCAGTTTGGTTCAGATTGTTTTTCGTTTTCGATGACCGAAGAAGCAACATCATTTTCCGCAGGTCATTCTGATACCCGGCATCACGCCCACCTTTGAATCCATATCCATTATATTTGTTGATTGGGCGTCCCCAATGAATCAAATCCATGGCATCGTTTTCGGTTCTGAATACAATCGCATGTTGAGACTGATCAAACGGAATGCCAGCCATATTCATGTGTTCTATCGCTGCATCGTCTGCATTTTGGAATAATTCGTATGGGATTGAATTAATATCATATCCAAATTGGTCTTCCATTTTAGCCCTGAGACCATTAAGGACTTCGTTCTGTATTTCCGGATGAGACAGAAAACTCTCAACTACTTCGTTGCGGCATTGCTGCAATTCAATATTAATTGTCTCTACCCTTTCTTTCTGCCCAAATTTATGCGCTTTTGTCCTATCGTTAAGCAAATCATCCCATTGTTTTAAGAGATCAAGTAACGTTCCATCTCGCAATTCAATTCCTTCCAGATATTCAATCAGATTGTCGGTTATGCGGGACTGAACTGTTTCCAGGTCGAATTGACTGATGCGATTCTGTTCTTCCCATATTTCATCAATATCTGCCCGAACGCCATTTTCTTTATACCTCGATATAATACGATCAACCGTTGCCTTCAGAAGTTGTTTTTGGCGTTCTTTCCCCAATTTTTTTAATTCATCTTTTGATAGCTCTCGCAGAGCAAGGAAGAAGGATCTGCATCCTTTTCTGTGTGATTCTGCTGAAATGCAGGAATACCATGCATCTCCAACCAGTAAATTCTCCATTTCATCAAGACTACTCAGTGGAACTTTTATAGACTGACCTGTCATAGAAATAAGATCTCTTGCTTCACCGGAAAAGAGTTTCACAAAAAGGCAACAATTTTTTGCCATATAAGCAAATTCCAGCGAAATCCTTTCTCGTAGTGATTGAGGGTCTTGATCCAAGTATTCACGAATATGAGCGTGCATCGTCGGAGAGTCATCAGCAAGAATAATCAGAAGCCCAATAAAAGGTTTTAATGAGTCATCCCAGTGATAAAAGTATTTCTCAAGGTCGTTCCAGCATTTGTTGACTGCATCATTCCACTGCCGATCTGTTAAATTGCGCGAGTCTTTGAAAACAGGGAGATCCTCAACAACCATTTCCTCATCATTGTCATCATGTGCTTTGGGAATAACAGAGCAAAGCTCATCCATTAGCTGGTATTCATTGCTAACACCATCTACGCTATGCACAAGACAGGCAGGGTCCTTTATTTCTCCAGCTTGATTGATCAGTTTAATTGCCGGCAACACATGCTGTGTAAAACCATCTATTATGGTCGCCTGTTTCAAATAGTCTTTATATAACGCAAAAACATCCGATTTCTTCCAGTTCTTAACAAGGAAATTGATAATTGGGATAATTTGGTTGGGAGCAAGCTCTTTTCTCAAATTGCGCATTAAGGAATCGCATGGAATCTCCTGTTCAAGAAGCGAGCGAAACAATGCAGAAGCCGGTGCAATATTCGAATCGGAAATAAGTTTACAATAACTTGCGGGGGAAAGGTTCAAATCATCAGATATCTCCCCAATATAGAATTTGGAATTATCTTCCAAACACAAAGATAAATTATCAACAATTTCTTGTTTGTTTGGTAAAAGCTTCTCTTCGATATATTTCCATGCACGATCCGAAATCATCCAATCTGGATTTGAGACTTTCTTCTCAATCTCATCGGGATAATAATACAGCCCAAAATCCTCGGCTGAGGAACCAGAACCAAAATTCAACTTTTGGATATTCAGCAAATCAGAAATTGGAACCCATATATCAGTATTTTTTATGGCAATGATTTTTGCTTCTTTTCGTAGAAACGATAATTCGTCAATTGGAATATCTGTCCGTCCATCTGATGCAAGGCCCTCTAAAGAGTCAATTATCGCAGATCGCAATTCGTCCGTTTTATTTTGGTAACGCGAATCCATCGCAAAGTGCAGACTGGAAATGGCAGACCAAACGGGAACATCAATATTTCTAAAGAAATCAATACTCAATTGATCAGAAATATCAAGCGCTTTCACCTGATCAAAAAACAGAGATGGTATTGCCGTATCTTCCTCAAGAAACACATAATCATCCAACGCCGTGTAATCGTTCGTGCCATAAACAGGAAAAATGGGAAGTCGCTTTGTTGTCTGAATGAGATTGGGATAATGAGGAATTTCAGAAACTGCAACTATGTATTTATAGGAATCTCTTTGAACAATTCCACTAAACACTTTCGGAGGAACCTCAATATCTGAAAAGTGCTCCAAGATATTGCGTGGACTCATCTGAATAATATCCAGGCTTCGCAGTTGATTTGCAGACAGTTCTTCTATTAAAGACTGAGGAATTGTAACCAACTGTTTTTGTTTTGAGGCCAACAATATATTCAGCATTTTTGTCCAAAAATCATAACTCTGAGAATCGCCGTTATGAATGGCTGGAATCCAAAGATCGTCATAGTCGGCAAATAGCTTGGGGGAGCCATGTAAGAGATAACGAATAGCACCAAAGTTCTGATCGCAATCAGCAGCCAGTTCCCGGATGATTTTGATTCTTGAATTCAAATCATTGGAAAGTGGAGGGCATGATTCTAAAAGATGTTTTCCATGGTTTTTCAGAGAAAAACCTTCATATTTGTTTTTGTTTAGGCGAAGGCCATTCTCAATTGCATCGCAAATATCACTATCCAGAACATAAAACTCAATAGATGGTGCAATTCTCTTTAAATCTTCTAAGAACGCTTTTTGTCCACCAGTCCTGAAAACGTGTTGAACTAATATTTGATTCAAAGAAACAATATTGCCATCATGTGTGAGAAATATCTTCCTCTCTGCAATAATATCAATGCGGATAGAACACTCCGCATTGGCTATCATGTCACATACAAGTTTGTTGAGTACGCTCTTTGAATCTCTGGCGAGATCTTCTCTGCATATTTCTTTTTCGACTTGCTGTAACATAACAACGAGATCTTCTTCTGAATATTTACTCCATTCGAAATAATAAGCTCCCGTATAAAAACTCTCTTCCAGTGCCATGGGAATAATATTCTTTGCTTGGAATGCCACTCGTTTCCAAGTCTCGAACGCCTCTGAAGAAGCATCTTTAGCAAATGAAATCGGACGAAAGATTCTTCTTTTGGGAGCAAAGATTTCGGAAATAGTCTGTTTGTTCCTTCGATAAGCATCACTTGTTATATCCGCAAAGAATGCGGTAAAGAAAGATGCATCAATAACATCTGCGGCTATCGGGATAAAATCACGCACAAAGCGAAGCATCTTTGCAGAATAACGGTTTTTCTCGTCCAGTTTAAGCAACGCTTTCGTCAGGCGTTCAATCATGTCATTTGTCCATGGCGCATATTCACGCAGAATATTGTCATGAGACGAATTCACAAATATCTTCGATGGGAAAACGTCTTTTACAATTTTCAGAATACTATTGTCCTCAGCCGGAGGAAGTTTGAAACAGTGGGTATCTGAGGGTACTACCATCCACTTCCATTCGATATCATCGCCATTGTTTATGTTTAATTCATTAACAAAAAAGGACCGACTAAGTATCTGCTCGGCGTGTTGCTGATAAAAGTCTGTAATCAAAAACAACTTTGTGAATGCGGCGACATCGGAATTCTTCCACTTTGCAAAGAAATCAGGAAAATGCTCAATAATTGATGGATACAATCCCCGACTCAAAAGCTCTCGATTCCATTCCGTTTTAATATCATCTGGTCTTTCTGGATCGACCGTTTCATAACGTCTTCTGCCTGCATCAATAAAAAGATGGGCATGTAAATCTAAGGATACGGAACAGGGTAAGGATTGCGACTTGACACATTCCTGCATATCGCCATCTGTAAGGGGAAGATAGACATAATACGCAATTTTAAGACTTCTTTTCTCTTTATCTTCTTCCGCCCTTTCCATGAAGGCCGTTGCATGATGAGCAATTGCTTTTTCTGGAATTCTTCGTCCCCCATCCTGTGTAGTCGGCCATCGGGATGATTTTTTCAAAGCTTCAAAGAAAACATCTGAAGATATTTCCTCAAAGCATTGCAGGTTTATGTCTGGAAACAAATTGGCTGACGACTTCAATTTTGCAGAAAAAGAATCTTGACTGCCTTGTTCAAGTAATCCCCCCTGGAATCGTTTTTTGGCTTCCGCGGATAAGATTCCCAACTCCTGCAAATCTCCAAAAAAAGAAACCTCTTTCACACTCTTCATAAAAGGGAACAAGTGTATAATACGAAGACAGTTTTCTTTGTTATATTGCTTTTGAATATCTTCAACCTTGGGGAAATACGAAAACAACTCACCGCACACCTTGCAATGCTCCTCCTTGCGGAAAGGAATCCAAACGCAAAACCAACGTTTCATCTTCGAAACGACGGGGGCAAGTTCCTCCGTGATAGCCTCATACAAAGCCTCATGGTGAGCCTCAAAGTCCGTTCTCCATTTATAATGGTCAGGCCACTGTTTCAGTTCTTCAATATCCTCAGTATCCCAAGGATCGAACATCTCGGCGCATTTTCCTTCAGGAATATCCTTTTTATTCTGCTTTCCGAAGACCATAAATGCTTCGCAAAGATGGAAAACGCTCTTCATTCCGAGACCGAATTTTCCTATCTTCCCGGTGTCTGAACTTTTATTACTGTCTGCTACACTGAATATCTGTTCAAGATCATTTTCTGTTAGAGGACCATCATTGATAAAGAAAATACCAAATGTATTTGTCAGGTCATGAGATTTGGAAAAACCAATTGACGTGCCGATCAGAATGTGTTCCGCCTGGGCATCATCTGCATTCTGGAGCAGTTCTTGGGTTACACTGAAAATCTCTTTGTATCGTTCACCAAGATTTCTCTTGATGATATTTACTTTCCCTGCTGTTCCAATTTTTGAATGAAGCATTTCCCTTGTCCCCTTAGAGAATTAGATCGTTTTATTCAAGAATATTCTTTTAACGAAGGAATGTGTCGGATTTAATTTCCTTTTTTTGAATCAATCCTTTTTTGTTTTCATGTAGCTCACCATAAAAGGCTTGCAGCTTCGCTGAGAAGGCATCCATGCGGTAAAGGAAAAAGCACTTTTTAGATCACATGACTGATAAATATCAAGTCCTCGTCCAAGAGAGATGCGCCATCCGGTATCGGTCTCAATATAGCGATCATGCATGGACTTTTGAGCATGATATTCCCAAAGGAACTCAATTCCCTCAGATCGACAGGATTCCTGTATCTGTGCGAAATACCCTTCCTGAATATCGGGTCTGAGGTCATCAATACAGGTATGCAGCTTAATGCTAATTTCATCCCCGGCATCATTGAATCGAAGAACGGTTGCAATGAACTCCATCAGGTTTCGAGCTTGGTGAAACAGCTTGATATATGGATCAACGACTAAAATGCTTGTGGCTCCTCGAACATATTCTCCGAAGAGCCCATCGAAATCTATTCCTCTCTGGTTCTCTACGACTTCAAGATAATGTTCTGATGTCTTGCTTTGTTGAATCGGCTCCTGTTTGGCAGCAGTTGAAGAAACGACTTGTGAAGAAGCCAACAGATTTCTGTTTTCCTGTTGAATCTCGATTGGCTGTGATTCCGGTTGCAAGGATTCCTGTACACCATAAAAACGCGGATATTGGATTTGTTCAAGAGTACGCACAGAGTGTTTTGTTCCTGACGCATTATCCGTAAAACTAAAATCAACCGGGTTATAGGTCTTGTCTATGCGCATTAATTGATCTTTTACGCGTTTGCGTCCCTCAATGGCATATTCAAGAAGCTCCTTAATCTGATCCTCGGTTGCCTCTCCGTCCGGGAATAGAATCTTCAGAAGGCCGGAGAAGGTTTTATTGACTCCATCACGGTCGCGAGTAGAGATCGTACTGGAAAGGGTGAAATACTTCGTGTACCGATCAGAATAGTCAAATTCGCGAAGTGCATGCAGCACTTCTGAGAGGTAGTCAACGATAAAACCGTAGCCCTGAGAGAACATTTCGCCACGAATGATATCTACCTCCCAGCCGGGGATGTAGTTGTATATGCGATCGAGGAAAGCAGAATCAAGATATGCGTCAGGAATGTCTTCGAAAAGATGCGAAAGCTTCAACATCTGGGGAACGGTATGAGAAGTGTTTCCAACAAAGGCAAAGGACGCTTCTGCACCAAGCGGTTCAATTCCACGAGAGAAAACTTTGTTGGCCATGTAGTTCTTCATAATGTCAACAAGCTTCTTGTCTGCCTTTTTCTGACGGCCAGCAAATTCGTCAAAGGCAATGCAATCCCAATAGCCGACGAGACCGATCTTGCCGTTGCCATTATTGACAAAAAGTTTAGGAACAGATACCTCACTGCCGGAAAGTAACATTCCATGCGGAGAGCATTCGGCATAGACATGAGATTTACCGGTTCCTTTGGGGCCAAGTTCCAAAAGATTGTAATTGCGTTCACAGAACGGGACCAGACGCATAAGCTGGAAGAACTTATTACGGCGACCAAATCTTTCGGGATCAAAGCCGATACTCTGCAAAAGGATATCGATCCATTCGTCATAAGTCACCTGTTTGCGAAGTCGCAGGAATTCATCAAAGTCGAATCCAGAAAGTTGAACAGGCTTTAGAGAAATGATTTGCCAAGGGCTGATTGCCCGATCTTCGCTGACATCATACGAAACATCTACAAGACACCAGACACCACCAACGAGAAGTTTGCGATTGCGTTTGACCGTATCAGAATCAATCGGAACTTTTTTAATTCCGAGATTAGAAAACTCGGCTTCGTAGATTCCGCTCCGATCATTGAGATCAACGCCGATCTTATCAATAATCTTCCAATGGCCTTTTTCCTTGATATGGGATTTGATAAGTTCAGCCTCGTTGCGGTTGACATAATGCTGACGAATGATTTCCTTGACATTCTCAATGCCTGAAGCAATCGTTGCCTCATCATTGGTGGCGCAATATTGCCCCAACAGATATTCCAGCACATAAGTAGGGACGACGGCGTTCCCCTTGACCATTTTAACCAGGTCTTTACGAACAACAAGTCCGGGGAAGATTTCATTGATTTTTTTATCCAGTTCGTTCATGATCGGCCTCTCAGAAATCGTTGGTAAATGTACGGCGAAGGAGATATTCTTCCTTCTTGTACGGTTTGTATTGGGCGGTTTCGCCAATGCGGCTTTCTATAACGAGCTGAACCATGTCGTTCTTGATGGTGTCAGCCTGGTGATTGAGAACGAGGTTGACTGTGTTCAAACGATCATCGGCCAGTTTCGATTCGGAAGCAAATGTCAGAATTGCCTGATTTGACAGCAATGTGTTGCCGTCCTTGGAGAATAATCCAATGCGGAGCGTTCGTGGGAGCACTTTTCCGCCAACCGGCTTGGATTGGTAAAGACGAACTGCCAATTGAGCCGTGGTAATAAGATTTTGCCCTTCATGAAGCAAGTCGATATCAACCTGAGAAACATCATCGGCATCTCTGCGTTGAACATGGAGAAGCGGGATAACAACTTCCTGAAGAGATGCTCCGCCATGCGTGTAGCGACTTCCCGATCCACTGAGTTTCATGCGATTAACAGACCGTGGAATCTGAACTTGAAGTTGCCCGGAGAGCCCCAGTTCCGATTCCGTCATGGACATCAAGGCTGGTGATTCCGGCATATCTTTCCCGATGAGGAAACGACGGTTCTTGAACATGGCAGCGGCATCGGACTCTGGGCACGTAAGGAAATCGCTTTCTGCGACAGGACGATCCTGATAGAGAAAACCATGATCGGAGGTGATGAAATAATGCATCACATGATTGTATCCGCCGACCTTCTTGAGAATAGCCAGGAGAGTTTCGACACTGCGTTCAACGGCCTCAAAAACCTGTCCCTCGGTCTTGAACGCATCGCCAATAGCATCAATATCGTTGTGGTAAACATAGACCACGCGGTGGTCCCGCTGGAGATCCATGATCTGTTTTCTGTTGAAACTGAGCAAATCCTCCGCTCGCACTGCGGTGGCTCCGGCTTCTCCAACGGACTTGGCCAGGATAGCACGCCTGTCTTCCAGTCCGGTTGTTGCCATTCCATCGACCAAAACATCAGGAAGCTTCTCTGCGAAAGCAAGAGATTTCGCATCGTCTGTTTGCTGATGCGGAAGGAGCGCAGCCATGCCCAGCTTGGTGTAGCTGGGCAAGGCGGCAATGAGCGGGGCAAGTTTAACAGTATAACGGTTGGTTTCCTGAATACGTTCCAGCAATTCGGTTGCGACCTCGTAGCGGAATGCATCCGAAATGATGACAAAGACCTTTTTCTTCCCCAGTTCGCTATTGCCGGGATGTCGGCGGAAGAATTCTCTCTGCATCTCCAGTTCGGGAGCGAAATCCCAGGAATCGAGCGCATCGAGCTTTTTCTGGAACTCATTGTTCATGGCAGGCAGGACCTGATTTGCATATTTTCCATTGATCAGATTCTGCAAATCCTCCAGACAATCGGTGGCTTTTGCCGCATTCTTGGAATGGAAAACGAAATTGCGATAGTCGCGGTCAAGCTTATACCAGGACTTGGCATATTTACGAACTGCATCGGCGGCGCTTTCCGCATCGAATTTAACAATCGGAATGGCGGAAAGGAAGGAAGAGGCTGCATCCAGCGCCTCATAAGCATCCGCATAACGCGGATACCAGTGCGTATTGCGGCGGGCATCAATAATGCGTTTGATATCAGCTCGATTATAGGTATTTGCGGCAATTTCCCTGGCAAGCATCTGTAACAGCTGTTTGTCAACGATGGAGAAGATGTCGAAACTCTCGAAATCCTTCAACGATTTGTCGTCGATTAGTTTTGATATCTCAAGTTGATTAGCGCATTTACTCGAAAGATGATTGAATGTTGCTGCGTACTTCTGATGATCACGCCAATCCCGGAGGAAAGATTGTGCGGTGGAGGAGAGGCTCCATTTCCCAGAATTGCCTTCAAATTCGACACGATATGCATCCCGGAACAAGGTCAGAATGAAGTCAAAGAGACCGGGCGAGTCTGCCGAATAGCCATAAGAACGCCGCATCTGATTCCAGAAGGATTCCTCCAGACCACAACTCCGAATTGTCTGCCACTTTTCATCCGAGCAATCCTCATGTTCGACCTGATCGAATTCCTTGAGCAGTTCCATCAGGATATGGTCGATACGTTCTTCCGGCTCCAGATCGACACAGAGCGCCATCATCTTCAGTGCGAGTTGAGATTCACGCTCTGAAGTTCCCGGAACAAGGCCGGCTTTCAACGCGTTTACGCGCTTAACAGATTGCCGGAAGAAAGGTGCAGTTTTTTGAATGAAGCTGTGGAAAACCTGGCGGTCAAGGCCAAGATCGGCAAGAATGAGCGAAGCTTCATCCGTGCAGAATTCGACGTTGGAGAGAAGCAGATCGAGAAGCCAGTTCTCTTCATCGGCCGGACGAGGACCGTTTTGATAGAGAAGGTATTTCTGTTCAGGATGGTCATGGAGGATCTTGATCTTGAGGCCAAATTCATTGTGATCGATAACCAGTTTCTCCACATCCGGGAGTTCCAGCTCCTCGAATTCGTGCAGAAGCGCCCCATCGGTATCGTACCAGAATACCAGGCGATGGTCGAGGAACAGTTTTGTCAGGATGTCAACGGTCGATTGATTCATGCCGTCATTCCTCCTTCGCGTCAAGCCCCTTCACGGGGCGGAGAGCTTTCCCGAACTTCGGATAATTGACCTTCACGCCATCGTCAAGGTCGATTTCGAGGCGTTCTGTGGAGAGCGGGTAGAGGACGTCGCGTTCGTAGTCTTCCAGCTCCTGACGTTCGTGTTGCATTTTAAGGCGTTCACGGACAGCCTTACTCTTCATGCTGGCGGAAGCCTTAGCGGAGGCAATAATCTCCTCCTGCTCCTGAATGTGCGCATTGACCTTGGTGATGTGGCTACGCAGATAAGTGAGGACTGTCCCAACTGTATCCTGCCGGTATCGGTGCAGGTAGACCAGTGCGGAGAATGCTCCGGTGGGACTGGAGAAAAGCCAGTAGATCGGACGCTTCTGATACATCTTCACATGATCTGCATAGAAATCCTTGGTGAAATAACAGCGGATGTCTTTGCCTAAAGCCGCCTCAACGAAGGCCAGATTCTCATGGTAGTTCTCTTCTCCGAAGGCGACCTTCAGGAATTCCTGAAAACGCCCGACAATATCGTCTGCAAACCAGTCTTCATCCAGGATGGGGATTACGTTGTCTGCGTCTGGCTGGAAGGTCATGTAGTTGGTGGACTCCCATTCCCCGCCTGCAAATGCCAGCCCCGGTACATCCAGCGAATATCGCCCGAACATGCACCCGACCGCATAGGAGATGAGCTCCTTGACAGTATCTTTCTGGAGGCGGTCTTCCAATTCCTGGTTGAACGGGAAACTCGTAACCTTCATCTCCTGATTCGGCCCAGAGACCTTGATCCCGGTTGGCTGCATTCCAAATATCGTTCCGACTTTCAGTTCGCCCGTGGTAGAGAAATGCTGCCCGTCGGAGTCCAGTTCCGGGGACTTCCCGTATCGACACCAGGGATTGCATGTCAACGTGATTTCATCCCAAGGGATATCCGGCGAAAGCTCGTCTTGCAATCCGTATATCTTAATAAAGATTTGGTTGTTCTCGACTTCCAGTCTACGCATGGTCTCACATTGCTGTTCCCACGATGCCCGAACCCGTCCATAAAGATTGGAAAGTATTATGGGCTTATCGTTGTGCCTATGTGCATCAATCAACGGATTCTCCTGAAAATTCCACGATGTTTCATAAGAATCCCAGTCTTTTTTAGACTCATCAATGTTTTGTTTTACAAGTTCATCTATTCTTGTGTGGTCACAATCTTTGTATGGAATGTTTCTAACCTGATCAGGACCATAATTCATAGTTGGAGCGAGAACGGAGAATAATTCCTTTGCTACAACTGAATTTAACAACCCAGTCACATAATACAAGTTGTTCCCTAATTGGAATACTACAGGACCTCCATTACCAAACAAGATATTCTTGGGAAGGTATCTGCAGGTAAACGGCTTTGTTGTAACCTCTGTCCATGTAAGGCCTTCCAAAAAGTAATACTGTGGATCCTTTAAGCGGAAATTCTTTAACCCTGTAGCTCTAATGTCTGCACCATCGTTTTCAAGGTTAACCACAAGCTCATAATTACCGTACCATTTTCGTGACAATCCGCCACTAGTTAAAGGAAACCACTTAAGTTTTGAAGAGATAATATCTTGATGTTTTGATAAGTCAAATCCGGATTTATCCTTTGACACTTCATACCAATAACGAAGATACTTTTCGCCTTTTCCCGTTTGAATACCTTTCATTGGATTTCCTGGAATATACTTATTGGATTTAAAACATGCAAACACTTTATCCTTCCACCAATATGCAATAGGAACACCAGGAACATTAAAGAATTCCCTTTGACAAATGTAATATTTTGATTTGTTTGATTTAAATAGTTCCTCTTTTCCATCTTGTGTAGAGGGGGACAAAAGCCTAGAATAAACACCTCTATAATCAGGAACAGATTTAAGTCCTACAACAAAAGCCGTAGTTTGCACAACTTCTCCTCCGATTGCGTCAAAGGCTCTCGGTCCCAAGTGAGCCATCGTGAGGATCGTATCTTTGCCTAGGAGTTTGAGCCGGAGTTTTTCAAACGAGGAAAGGAACATCCACGACTGCATTGTAACCATAGCAATAAAAGCATTGGGCATTCCCAGCTTGAGGCAACGCTCGATGAACATTGCAAAAAGGTCGGATTTGCTGTCTGGGTAGTTATCCTCCGCATAGTCCTTGAGATCCTGGTTCCCTCCCCCTCCGCCCATATACGGCGGATTGGTGATGACAACATGATATCTGGAACTAAGATAGTCGGCCATTTCGAGGAGTTTCATGACCTCAATATGAGTGGCGTGAATGAAAATATTATCCGCGATATTCTTGGTGTCGATCATTTTCCGGATCATGGAGCTGTCCTGCAGCCTAGGGACAATGAGGGAGCCGAACGTTTCAGCATCCCGGAATTGAGGAAGCGTATCGAAAAAGGCGGCAGTAAAGATGTCATGCCCGACTGCATCGATGTATTGCTCCTGGTCTTCTTTTGAAATCCGGATATCCTGGAGGACGCAGATGTTCGGCTGAACCATGTTCGAAGCGGAAAGGAAACGCCGGTATTTCTGACGGGCCTTCATGACGAGAGCGAAGGAGGCAAGCGCCGCGGCACGTGGATCGATCTCAAGCCCATAGAGGTTCTTTTTCAGAATGAGCGAGGGTATGGACGTGGCATCGTAGCCGCATTCCTCGTAAATATCGTACAGCAGATCGAACGCATAGACGAGCATGTGCCCAGACCCGCAGCAGGGGTCGCAAACCCGGATGTCCTCCGGCGAATCAATGCACGGTGTCTGTCCGGCAGGTTCCGCAGGAATGTAGTACTGCATTTTGTCCCGGAGGGGCGAATCGGGATGGTTCTCAATCCAAAGCCGTCCAAGGGAATTCTCCGCGAGATATTGGACGATCCAGTGCGGGGTGAAAAGCTCCGTTGCGGCGGGGATTTCCTCCTTGGAAATCTTTTTGTTCTTTTTGAGACTGGCGAATATCTCGTCTTTCTTCTCCGAAACATAGAACTGGTAGAGCCAGCCGATAATCTCCACATCAGCGCAGGCGTCCTCCGTAATCGCAGCCCGGAGATCGGCCAGAATGGAGTTGGCGGAGAGGAGATCGTCCGGCATGAGAAGCTCGGTATAATCGTCGATTCTCTCGAACATAAAAGGCATGATGTCTGACCAGGCATTGCATGATGCGATGAAGAGAATGCGGTAGGCATCGTTGAATCGGTCATTGGACGGAATCTCACCAGCCAGAAGCGCAAGGACGCGCTGCTTTTTCCGTTCGTCAAGAGCCAGGTCGAAATTACCCGAAACAGCCTCTGCAAGGATTTCCGGGCGAGATGCCCCGTCTGCCGGAGAGACAACTCCGACAGCGGTATAGTGGTTGGCATCCATGAAACGAAGCGCACAGAACCGGTTGAACCATTGATATGCCGTCTCTTCAATGACATGATCCCGCCCATGGGCGGAAATCGCCTTCTCGAGCTGCTGAACGGATTCCGGAGAAGAACGACGAGCAGAACTTTCTGCTGCGAGCACAAAAGATATCTTGTCAGCAACAAGCCGCATCAGCTTGCGCCGGGTCTCGATGGCAAATGTCTTAAGATTATTGAGATTGAGAGGCATGTCGGTCCATCCAGTAGAAAGTTGAAAGTTAATGGTTCACCAGAAGTTTGTTGCCTTTGTCGATTTCCGCATAGAGCTGATCGCGCAGATCGTTGAGGTATCCATCGACATCCTGATGGTTTTCCAGCATGGTCTTGGAGCTTCTCGGCTTGATGGTGCTGACAGCTATGACAGGAGCGGGTTTTGGTGCGGGTTTGTCACCCTCACCCTCATCCTTCTCAGCACTTGCAGCCAAACGGCTGTAAAAGCCGGGCACTTTGACTTCCAGGAAATCCTTCTTCTGCCAGTCCAGCGAAGGAAGCTGCGTCTGCCGCCTTATTGTTTCGATAAATGCTGAGATATCGGCATCGACGGACTTTTGAATATCTGATAACGCTTTTTGATATTGAGAAGAAGCCTCGATTGCAACAATTTGTTTCCGAACCGTATCTTCGATGTCAGTCAGAAGACGGTCGGTCACTTCGCCAAGCTTCTTTGCGAGGCCGTCCTTCAAGGCTTTTAACTGCTGGAATCCGGCGTTTTTGTAGACATCGGGCGAATGCAGAAGCTGAACAAGCTTTTCTTCATCCGCTTTGGCCTCAGAAATTCCAAGAGCGTCTTTCATGAAAGCAAAATTCTGCTTCTGTTCATCATAGAACCGGCGAGCCTCGGAGTAAATGACCTCCTTGCCGCTGGAGAAAACCTTGCAAATGGGGTCGATAATCTTATCTTTCGCGTCCAGGAGCGAGTCGGTCTGCTTGACGAAATCCTCAGAGAAGAAATAGCCCCATGTACGATTCGCAATCTTGTCAAACTGTTCCGCATAAGGTTCGACTTGGGCTGCAAACGGAAAACCGTCTTTTCTGGCGGCGATCTCTTTCAGTTTTTGCGCCAGTTCGCCAAAACGTTTTTTCATTTGTTCTCCGACCGATTTAGCGTCCTGCAAGGCGATTGGTTCATTGAAGAAGTCTTTGAAGAAATCTTTTGCAAGGCGAATTTGGGCGGGAGTAAATTCCTGGGAACGCTTCAGGACCAGATTCGGGTGTTCGTGCGTGTTGAGCAAGGCGGATTTTATCTGTGACTCGTTTAGCTCAACGCTATTGAGCGTTGCTTCCACACGACTGTTTGCCCATAACCGTGCAATCAGACATTCGATAGCAGGCAGGGGCCAACCATACGGTTTCCCCTCGAAATGCTCCGTCACTGTCTTCATCGTGGAAAGAAGGCCTTTCTGATCGTTCAGCTGTATAAAGCCGAGAATGTCAAGTTCCGCTTCCGATGTGGAATCCGGCATACCGGGAAGATGGACATCCTTTTTGAGGAATTTTGAAATATCCTTTTCAGAAACATTATCCAGCCAGTTGACCATACCCCGACTGGAATAGACGCGAGTCGCCAACTCATCGAAGCATGCTTTTATCTTGCCCTGTGGATCGGTGGATGCGACATGTGAATCATCTCCCGAGATGAATACCGTGGAATCCGAGACCATCTTGCGGAGACGCGTTTCAATGCGGGCACGAAGATTGCGGTTGTTGTCGCCACGGATTTCGAGAAGGCGCTTTCTGGGGCTGTCAAGTTGAGCCGCAGCAGGATTCTGCCGGAGATATCGATCCGTTTTTTTGTAGATGGCGATATCGGAGACAAGAATGGGGTCCGGGGGAAGCACGAACATAACTTCGTCCTTGCCGAGACAAAGCATGCGCAGATCCTGCATTTTGCCGCTGGAAGGATGAAGAGGCGTGATAAAATGGATCGTCAGCTCGCCAGCATGGCCACGCTGGTGACCATCGACACAGGAGATGTAACCATACGTCGAGCCATTGGAACATGGAATACGGCGCATGGCAAGAATACTGTCGAAAAGGACTTCATGGTAAAGCGCCTCAATATCTTGCGGGGGAATATCCAACTCCTTGATTTCCTTGTCAATGTCCTTTTCTTCATCGGTGAGGTATTCATAACAATCGCCCACGCGCTGAAGATAGGATTCCTGCTCAAGGTGAGCAAGGGCTTCTTCAACAGACTTGCGCAATACCGAAATGCTGGCAGACAAATCGTCAATGAGAAGAATGCTGAGGTTGCGAGCGGTCGCTTTGAACTCACGAACATACTTCACGAGGAACAAAACCTTCAGCAACCGAATCTCAAGAGGCGAAGACAGGTTGTGTTCTCCAATGATAATCTGATTGATTTGGGCGGGCTTCAAAGCCAATCTGATCCCGTCATACCAGTAATCGAATGGGACGACTGCCCCGATTGATTTGCCCTGGTCCATGCAAAGCTTTTTGGCTGCATCCTGACAGACGGCGAGCATAGAACGCTCGCCGATTGCGGTGTATCGGCCTGTGAAGGCATCCTTGGCGGACAAATTGATCATCGTTGTCTGGAAAAGGTCAAACTGGTATGGAACAAAGGGGTAGCAGCTGATAAACGCATCCTCATCCGCATAGCAGGCATAACGCTTGGAACCATCGGCAAAATCGAACATCGTCTTGAAGTCATTTTCGTACCTCTTGTAAAGCCTGGCAAGCGCCGGCATGGCATCTGGCTTCTTTTCAAGGAGACGGCGACGAATGACCTCATCTGCATTTTTCCCGGAGAGAGAAAGTCTGGAGGAAAAACGACCTTCAATCTTCGAAAAGTCATTGCCGGATTGACGGGTCATCTCGCCGACAATATCGGAAACATTGGACTGAGAAGTGACGATAAGCCATGAGTGCATTTTGCAGACTGTATTCAGAGATTCCGCAATCGTCTGCACGTTGGTCATGAGCTTAACGTTGTTTGCGACATACTGTCCGACTTCATCAACAAAGAAATTCAAACGGAAGCCTGGGCGAGACTTTTCCTCATGCTTGATATAGTCGTTGACCAGATTGGCAAAATCGTCAATGGAGACTTTGTAGTTTTTGCTGTAATAATCGATCACTCCAACCTTGTTTGAGCCTGTGGCCTGTTGATATGCCTGATCAATTTGAGCGTTGAACCGAGCGCTGCGACTGCGACCATGAGTTTTCCAGTCTTTTCCTGTGATTGATTGGAACGCGGTCTGGAATTTATCGAAAACATCGTCAAGGTCAAGGTCGCGTTCCAACTGAGCAATGTATGGTTGCTTGGCATAGTAGCCACACGATTCATTGAAGACTTTAAGGAAGACAGAGAGAACCGCATCGTCCTGAGAATTCGTAATAATGTCTGCCTTTTGGTCGATATTAAAAAGAATGCTTTTAGATGGAATGGATACAGCTTTAGAAAGAAGCCCTTTCAAAGTGGGGGAATCCGCGCATTTATCAAGGAATATTTTGGAAGCATGCTGGTCTGCAACGACACGATCCTCTAGAACAATAGCCAGCATCTTGAGTAAATGAGACTTACCGGAACCAAAAAAACCGGATATCCATGCCCCATTCGCAAAATGGCCATTATAGGCTTCAAGGAAGTCTTCCAAACGGTCCCGAACCTCGCTTGTCAACACATACTCGTCCAGTTCAAGACGGAGACTGGATTCATCGTCCGCCTTAATGACGCCATCAATGTGGCGAGCTATGTTTTTACTGAAGATTTCGATAGACATGGTTAAATCCTTTCTTAAATGCGTGTTTCAAGAAGGTTGAATGCTCTGTAGTAGCCATCGCCGTGAAAGCGCCCGAAAAGTTCAAGAGTAGCTCCGGAACCAGGAATCTGGCAATACTGACCGGGGAAGAAAAGAACGAGCGGAACATCGGTCACAACGGAAAAGAGATTATTCAGCAACATGTGTGCGCGTAAAACCGGATAACACGCCCCTATGCCGGTAAGGAAAATGAGCTTATGTCTTGTCTTTTCCCTGAGTTCACGTATCGCAGGGACGATCTCTGTTTCAATATCGAGAATGCCTTGAAGCTCGGAAAGCATTTCATGGCGGGTTACGTCTTTTTCATGTTCGATTTCCCAGTCAAGGTCATCATTATCTTGCAGACGGCGTACCAGCAAGTTGAACAGATTGATTTCCAATACAGGAATATCCTCTTGAAGCAGATTTGTTATAAGGTGCTTCACCAAGTCATCCACATCTTTTTGAATGGCGACATCATAAGGACAGATATAAAATGGAACCTCTGCCCCAGAGAGGGAAAGATCCAAAAACCGCTTATCACGCAGGATGGGAAGAACCGTTTCAAAAATCGTTTGGGCATTAAGCATGGCGTTAGTTCTCCCTTACAAACATTGGGAAACAAGCATAGTCTTCATACGGCAGAATAGACATCAGATGTGAGGGCAGAATCGTTGGCACGATATGCGTCTTTTTTTCCAGTATATCGACTTCCTCCATCATTTTGAATAGGACCTGACGAAGCTTGTTCTGGGTTGTTTCAGATATTGAGATCAATTCGGGATGGAAAATGGTCTTTTGACTAAAAAAAACCATATAGTCCGTAGCGGTCACTTCCTTTGCCCCTGCAAGATATCGATCTCGGACAACCTCAATCATGAAGTCTCGAATGAAATCATATGTGCGACAAACGGCCACCCAGGAAAGAGCCTTGGTATCAGCCGGGTCAGCGTCGACAAGGGAAGACAACTCTTGTTCATCTAAGCTCCTAAGACGTCGTACAAGTTCAAGGCCAATGCGCTTTGATGTACTTAACGTGCGTCGTCCAAGGACAATCTCAAAATTAATATTCTGAAGCAATGCATCCCATGATTGGTAACGCAAATGCTCCTGAGCAATTAAACGCATATCCGCAGGCAAAACGGTAGCGGCGGTGAAAGAGAGCAGATACTTATTCATTGGAAGATGACCAACCCCGATT
>Ga0310690_10003377_pt1 | contig 24054 bp, 27 predicted proteins | sample AusTroGonzalo_MG_2_FD_207661 | JGI IMG/M metagenome (GOLD analysis project Ga0310690, IMG submission 207661) | Bovine rumen microbial communities from tropical cattle in Woodstock, Queensland, Australia - Gonzalo_04 (v2) (version 2) | ecosystem: Host-associated > Mammals > Digestive system >... | reverse complement strand
GATGCAATCTTTAAGAAATATGGGTGGAAATAATGACTAAATTTTTAACAGAAGCAGACCTGTTCAAACAGGATGAGAACAAAAAATATGTAATGGATGGGCAGATTGTCGGGTTCGTTATGGAAAATAAGGCTTTCGCTGCCAAATTGACTATATCAAATCAGGCTGTGTATCTGTGTCAAACTCGTATTGCTACTGAAACACAATGTCCAGATATGAAAGGTATGAAATTTACTTGGGCCGTAAAGCGTGAAGAAGTTGGCGATTACTATATGTTCCAAGACGATAATATTGTGCCTGCGCTGGTTGAAATAGATAAGCAAGTAGCAGAATATTATAAAGATAGCGAACATAAAATGGCAGAGTGGGATAAACAATCTGTTATGGATGCGTTGCCAGTGATTCAAGATACATTGGAAATAAAACGCCAAATCGCACAGAAAGCACTTGAATTTGCACAAAAGACGGCAGAAAAGTTAGCAAGCCCACAGGGTGCGGTTGATATGTGTGCAACATTACAAGAAAAAGCCACAGAAAGATATAACAAAACAGTAGAATCTTGGAACAAGGAGTAAAACTATGTCAAATGCAAAAGAACAATTCGGTTTATCAGATAAACCAGAAATTCACGGTGTTGTAGAACGTGAAAATGTATCTGTGCCAGCAGATGATTATTCTGCTCGTGTAGATGCTGAATTACATAAAAAATCAGAACCAGTAGCAAAAGCAAAAAACGGTAAGATTGCTGCATATAAAATTGCTGTATCAGGTAGTGTTCGTAAGAGTGATACAATGGAATCTTACAATGTTACGGTTACTATCCCACAATGCCCAGAAAACGAAATGCAATACCATATTCAAAACTTTGTGGAAATGGAATTGGTAAAACAGGGTAAATTGTATGACGGTGTATTAACTCGTGCTATCGATGAAATTGACGAAACAGAGATTACACTGGACTTTATCGGTAAAGATGTGTTCTCTCTGTCAAAAGAACAGTTGATTTTGGCACAAGATTACTATGGTTTATCTGGTTGCCACTATACAAATCCATCGTTGCGTTCTCTGCAAAAGAAATTTTATATGAACTATAAGATTAAAACAGATGAATCTTTGCACGATGAATTTGCTAAAAAAGAGTTTATCAGCATCATAGAATCAACAGTAGATTATAAAAAACTGCCTAAATTGGTGTTGAAATAGAATCCTTTGTTGTTTGTGTGGGAACAAGGGTGTAAAAAGCCCTTGTTTTTTATTTTAGACTATGTTATTATTTAAGTAAATCAGAAGCGGACTCTTGGCGACAAGAAACTTCTATCAACAACAGAAGTTTTTAACGCTTTTCTTCTATAAATAAAAAAACCAGCAAAAGTTTTTTATCGGAAAAACCTGACTTGCGAAGAACTAAAAAGAACAAGAACAGATAACTTATAGGAGAAAAATTATGTTATCGACAGAACCAGTGTTGTTAGAAGTTTTCCGCAATACTTACTTCAAAACAGCACAACAAAAACAATCTAAATTCCAAAAAGCAGGTGTTATTGAATATGACAGTGCTGATGGTGCTATTCACAACTTGGGTCGTATCAAACCATTTGAAATGACCGCTATTGCATCTAAAAATGCTACATCCGGTGCAGGTACAAAAACTGCTTGGACAACTGACAACCGCCAATGGTACACAACTTGGTACTATGCTGAATTGTTGATGGACAAAGAAATCGATGTTCAAAAAGCAATCGCTGACCCAACATCTTCTTTGATGTTGAACGCTGTGGCTGCTGGTAACCGTCAAATTGACCGTGTTTGTGCAGTTGCTGCTACTGCTTCTATTTCAAGTGGTGCGCCTGAACAAACCAAAACGACAGTTGCGTTCGCTGCTGATGGTGGTGTGACTATCGATGCTACCGGTGGTATTACAGAAGCCTTGTTGCGTAAAATCGCACAAAACTTCCAAAACTCTGGCTTGGTTGACGATGAAGAATGGCAAAACTCTGCTGTGTTTGTCACAGGTTCGGAAGAAAAAGCGTTCTTGGCGTTGGATAAATTGTTCAATCGTTTGTACACAACATATTCTGATTCGAACAAAGTGAAATGCCAAAAATTGTTTGATTCTTACAATGTATTCGTTGTACCGGGTTCTGATGCAGACCACACTGTTTCTAACCCAATCTTGACTGAAAGCACTGGCGTTCGTACCTGCTTGGTCGTTGCACCGGGTGCGTTGGTCGCAAAGATTGATATTAAAGAAGTCGAACACTTCCCAACAATGGAAACGTATTTGAACTCTCAAATGTTGCGTTTCAAAATCGAAGCAGGTGCTTGCCGTACAGAAGGCGCACGTGTCCAGATTTTAAGCACAACTATCGAATCTTAATATCGAAAACGGTTTGGGGGACTGACGGGGTTGCCAGTTCCCCAGAACTTAAAGGGTAAGGAAAATGAAAACGCCAGTAGAATTATGTAATGATGCTTTAAGAATTATGGGATTACGGACAGATTGCACGAACATAGATTCAAATCCTACTTCGCAATCCGATAAGGTTTTTCACGCTTTCTATAATCAAACTAGGCGGAAAATGATTAAAAGAGTTAGACCTAGATTTGCTTGTGTGGAACATTATACGATATTAGCAACACCAGTTGACCCATCTGACCCTAACTCTGATGTGCAATTCTTAAAACCACAAGATTGTCTGTATGTTCAAAAAGTAGATGGACACACAGAATTTACAGAATATGGTAATAGAATAGATGTTTTAGCCAGCACAGGCAGATTTATCACTATAAACTATGTTAGAGACGTTGTAGATACTTTAACTTGGACTGATGAGTTTGACGAACTTATGGCGGCTGCATTGGCTAAAAAAACCGTCACATATCTAACAAAAGATTCTGGTGCAAAACAAGTGTGTGATAATGAGTTTGCTTTACAGTTAGCAGAATTTAATGCACTTAATGCACGAGATACAAAGATTAAAAAGAAACATCACGCATTAACAAAGAGAGTATTTAACTTCCCTTGGAGATACTAAAATGCCGTTACATAAATTATCACAGAAAAGTTTTGTAAATGGACAGTATGATAGAACCGCCCAGAATCAAGAATCTGTATCTGGTGGCGGAATTGTTGCTACTGGGTTGTCCTATGCTAAAAATGTTGTATCTAGTGATAGGGGCGAATTAAGAAAGAGATTGGGGACAAAACATTTGCTAACTTTGCCAAAAGCAACAGTTTTAGTTCCTTTTCGTATGAACGATGAAAACGATGTTGTATTAGCGATAGATGACGAACACGTAACTGGTTATAAATATGTTGATGGCGAATTACAAATATTACAATCACTTACACCACAATCTGCGGTTGCCTTTCCTGCTGGTAATACTTGGGGTAATGGAACTAGTGGAGCATTGAGTATTACCAATGGTGATTGGACAGTATCTAGTTCGTTGTTTGGTAATAGTTACCCAGGGTATTTAATGAATAGGACTGGGTTTAATGAAGGTTATCCTGCCAAAAGTGCGCCACAAAGCATAACTTTCTATAATTCTTCAATCCCAGTATGTATGCGTAGTATTAAATTAAAATTCTGGACTATGAGTGGTTTGTATTATCAGTATCACAATTGGTCAAATCCAGTTATTCAATACTCTGATGATGGCACAAACTGGACTGGTGTTCAAACAGATTATGTTATTGATGAAAAAATTCCAAGTGGTTGTGTAGATATCTCTGGTATAGGTTATACTTGCTTTACACAGAATAGCGGAACTGCAACACAAATGAACTATTCAGGCGCACATCAATATTGGAGAGTGTTTTTTTCAACAGGTAGTCTTAATAAAGATGACCACGTTGTTGTTCAAAACGTTTCCTTTGTAAATCCTGCTACAGTTACAGATTTTCAACAAACAAGTCCTTATGTAGAAGAACAATTAAAGAAAGTCAAGTATACACAAGATGTTTTCACAAATAAAAACACTATGTTTATTGCTTGTGAAGGCGTAATACCGTATAAATTATCAAATAATACAGGGGAATTGACTTGGGGCAGTTTCACACCAACAAATACAAATACATTATGGAGTTCAAAAGGTTATCCTGCTGCGGTGTCTTTATTCCAAAATAGATTGTGGTTCGGTGGATTTGAAAACTTCCCAACAACAGTTATAGCAAGTAAATTTGACGATTATGACACGTTTACACCAAGTTCACCTGTGCAAAAAGATGATAGTTTAGATTTACGTTGTAATCAATTATCAACCAGAATTAGAAATCTTACAGGCGGTCAATCTGTAATGTATTGTTTCTCTAATGACGGTATCAGTAATATTGACGGCGGTTCAACAGGTTTATTGGCTACAAATGAAAATATTGAATTTAAGTTAAAGAACCGTATGCCTGCGGGCGATGCAACGCCTGCTTTCAAAGATGATATTATGTTGTATTCATCTAGTGATGGCACAAAGTTATACGGTGTGGACTTTGATTTATTGGTTAATCGTTTCCAAGTTAGCGATTTGGCTATCTATGCAAAAGATATAACACAAGAAAAAATCACAGAATTACACTATGTAAATAACGAATCTAAATTGGTTTATGGATTGACCGAATCGGGTAAAATGTTTGCATTACTGTATGAAAAAGGTGCATATCAAGGCTTTTTCCCAATGGATTTCAATGGCACTGTATATGATATAGTTCCAATTAAAGTAGGCAGAGATTATAAACTGTTAATGGTTGTGTTTAGAGATGGAAACTGGTATTTGGAAGAAAAGTTAGATTGTGGTAGTTATATTGATACAAGCACCCCAAGATTAACAAGTGAAGAAAAAAAGTGGGCTACTTATGATAATTTAGAGAATAATATCGCATTAGATTGTTACCAAACTTACGATGAAAGTTTTGTGGCAGAAACAAAAATAGCAAACGAAACACACATTGATTCCAACGTTGATTTAAGTGGCTATACTGGTAAAAGTATTATGTTAGCCAATGATAACGAAAAAGATTTTGTAATAGGAATAATACAAAATGCTTCTTGGGCGCATTATAATAATGTTTTGCCAACGTTACCAGTATCACCTGATGTATTTTCTGTGTTGGGATATAATGGTTCTATATTTGTCGCTATAAGTAACAGGGGGTATATCTCAACATCATCTGATGGCATCCATTGGTCTGATGCTGAAAATGCTGGATTAGGCGCACGTGCGTGGCAGGCGGTTGTTTGGGATGGAACAAAGTTTGTATTATTAGGGTCTAGCGGTTATATATCAACGTCTAATGATGGTATTAGTTGGACTACTCCTGTTCAAGATGCTAATTTAGGTGCTAATGGATGGCGTGATTTAGTTTATACAGGTTCAGAATTTGTCGCTGTAAGTTATAATGGTAATGTGTCTAGTTCAAACGATGGTATAAATTGGTCTAGTGCATCTCAACTAATTACCGTATCCCCAAGCAATCTTTCAACATCTATATCGTATAATGGTTCAAAATTTATAGCATTAGACAGTTATGGTTATATTTCTGAATCAACAGATGGAATTACTTGGTCTAATCCAGAACAAAGATTACTTGCAGGTGCTATCAATTTTGTTAAATTAACTTATGATGGCTCAAAATTTATAGCATTAGACACAAATAAATTATCGGTATCTGATGATGGTGTGGTATGGACTAATATAATAAATAATATCTATACATCGGCTGTCAGCGATATGATGTATGGGAATAACAAATTATTTGTTATGTCTATTGATGGCACAATTTCTATGTCTAGTTCGCCATATAATAGAACAACAATAGAAATACAAGCACAACGTGGTAATTCAACAATATTTACGAAGATTTATCCTGAATTTACGCAATTCGCACCAAATCTACCACAAGTAGCAAATATTGGTGTTGTTAGCGAAGGTCGTTATTTTAATGCTACAAAACCAGATGAAAACGGTAATATAACCTTACCTGCGCCTTGTCATAAGATTATCTATGGTGTGCCTTATGAATCTGTTGCTATAATTAAATTACAAGCGCCGTATGAAAGTTTGAAAAATATAGCACAAGTGGATTTATCTGTTATAAATAGCACACATTTGGAAGTGGGAACGAATTTTGAAGATACACAAAATATTGAAAAAATTGACGATTCAAGTTATTATGATTTAACAAGAATCACAATGAACGATACATATAGATTGGTATTGAGTGATACGCCTGAAACAACTAAAAACTTGATTTTACGGTCAAATAAAGGTGTGCCTTTCACAGTAATAGCAATAGATATGTATATAAATTATAGCAATTTGGGGGGTGATTAAGATGATGGGTGATGAAATGGCGGTTCGTTCAGGTGGTATGTATGGGAATCCTGAATCTTCATATACACGAGCAACACCATCGTCTAGTTTTGATTATGGACAGGCGTTTACTTCGGCGGGTCAAATCATACAAAGTGGTGCAGGTTTAGGTTCTGCGATTGTTCAAAAAGACCAAATAAACGCTAATATCGGTGCTTTGAGATTTGAAAGACAGTATAATGTAGATAAATATAAGCAACTAATGGCTGATACTTTGGCAAGCAATAAAATGAGTTTTTATTCATCAGGGTTAGACTTTAAGTCTGGAACGGCTATGGATGTCATACAAAACAATCAAAGGGCTATGGAAGAAGATTTGGGTATGATGGAGTGGAATTATGTCCAACAAGAAAAGAATTTGAAAAAAGCAAAGAAAGCAAACAGATTAAATATAGCAAGTTCAATATTTCAAATGGGTGGTGGTGCTGCTTCTATGGCGGCTATGGCATTATAGGGGGTAAAAATGGTTGATATTCTTCGTAGTAAAACTGCACAAGTAGAAAAAGCAGATTATAGTAAAATGAAGCGTGCTATGGATAATATGGTTCGTAGTGTTGGCTCTGCGGTTGAAACTGCTGGTAAAACTGTATCTGCGGTAGAACAACGCAGAATTAAAGAAAAACAATATCAAGCCAATATAGAAAGTAATATTGAAAACGAGCAACAAAATATAAAATCACAACAACAAAAAGCATTTGATGCATCTGATAAACTTGTCGCAGCAGATATGGCAGGTAGATTAGAAAACGATTTGTTGCGCTGGAATTTAGAACAAAGACAAAACAACCCTAACTATATCGGAACACCAGACCACGAAAAAGCGATGCGTGATTACTATGCTCGTTTGTATCAAAAATATTCACAAGGATTAGGGGAAGTCGGCAGGGGCGAATTTACCACAAAGACCCAGAACACAGTAAATCAGTTGATAGGAAACGATGTTAAGTGGGCATATCAACAGAAAATCAAACAGGGCGAAGATTCTGCTAGACAAATTGCCGAATCTATGAATCAAACCGCTGCGGTGTATGGGGCAAATGGCGATATTCAAGGTTTTAAGGAATCGCACAGCGAAAAAAGAGAACAACTTGCTGATTATTCAAGCGATTCAATGTTGCCAGATAATGCAGATAAGGCTTTGTTAGAAGCAGATAAAAAATCTGTTGTTAGTTTTGTTAATGGTTTGTCTGAATCAAATCCTAAATTAGCCAAAGCATTATTGGAAAATCCTGAATTGTTTAAGGAAATTGTGCCAGATGAAATGATTGAAACGGCAAATAATATAGCATCCAAAAACGAACAGAAAGATTTGAACGAACAGTTAATACTGACAAATGCGGCTATTGCTGGCGAAAAAGATAAAAAAGAAAAGCGTAAATTAGAAAAAACCAAAGATAAACTGGAAAAACAGTTAAAAGAAAGCCAAAAGAAAGATTATAGCGAAGAATCTGTTAATGCAATTTATGATGATTTGCGTAAATCTATAATGCCACAAGTCCAAAAACAATATGAATTAAACCAGTTGGCAGAAAAACAAGCGCAAGAAAAAGCGGCTGTTGATATTTATACAATGGCATTAAGTCCTGACAAAACCGTATCTAATGATGCTCGTATGTCTTTACGGATACAACAACCAAATAATGTTGATTCAGAAATGCACAAAGTTTATAAAGATTATATCAAAGCAGACCAAGATGTTATTAAAAACACACAACCTACATTAGTAGGAACGGTTGGGGCTGTTGAACTTATAAACAATTTAGTGCAACCAACAAACGAACCAGAAATAAAACAGGTTGAAAAAGCATTAAAAACAAGCACAGAATTGCATAACAGCCCTGTGACACAAGAACAGTATGAACTGGGTAATAACATTATCTATAACACAATGGCAGACCCTGAATATAAAGCACAAACACAACACACAATGGCTTTGGCAAAAGCAAACATATTAGACCACTATGCAGAGTTATTCAGTCCTGATGTTCCTGAAACAGATAAAGAATTTCAAAAACCTATGGACACAACCCCAGTTGCTAGCGGTGTTATGGTTGATTTTAAGACAAAAAAAGTTGTTGATTTCAATTATGCTGCCGCATCGGAAAAAAACAAAGCAAAATATAATCTTGTAAAAGATACTTATGCTGGCGTGTTAAATGATATTTCAATAGGAAAATTTGACGATGCAAACGAAAAAATCTTTGCTTTACCTTATAATGTTGCTAAAATAAATTACGAAGGTAAATTATCGCCAGAAGTTGTTTCAAAGTTTATGAAACAAGATAAAACCGGCGGTAGTCCTGTTGAATTTATGTATAATGGATATTCTTTTGAATATTTAGGTATTGACCCAACTGGAACTATCAAAGCAAAAAGGCGGTTGTAATGTCCGAACAAACATTTGATTTGACAGATAAAACATTAGAATCAGAATATTCAGGATTGTCTGAATTACCAGAAGTAAAAACGCCGATTGAGTGGTTGCGTGGTAATGGCAAAGGGCAGTTTCGTGAAATGCTACTAGATGATGTTATACCACAAAGAAAAGAGTTGCCGGAGTGGAGTAAAGATATTAAAGAACAAACATTACCAGAATTAGCCAGTAAAGCAGTTTTTTATGACGGCTCAGGCGAAGGTATGAATAAAATTGGAGAGTTTTTTTATACAACCAAAGATTCATTTGCTAGGGCTATTGAAAATATGCCAACAGATGTATTACGGTTTTTATCTGCAAGCGCAAAAACTTTTGGCATTAGTGAACAAAAAAATGCTGAATTGTTGGAAAAATTAGATGATGTTAGGTCAAGTCAAGATTTTGATAAAGCCCTGCGTGATTTTAGATTAGGCGTAGAATCTGATGCTTTTAGTAATGAAATTGCAGATGTTTTTGGGCAAATGGGGTCTATTTTATTGGGTGCAAGCGCATTAAAAGGTGCAGGCGTTGCTGCAAAAACAGCGGGTGGCGTTGTTGAAGGATTAGCAGAAGGTGGCGAATATTTAGCAAAAGATATTGAATCACAAAGACAGCGTGAAGGTGGTTTGGAAAAATACAAAGGCGAAGGACTTGGTTTTGCAACTAGTTATGGTATATTAGCAGGGTTGATTGGTGCTAAGGGTGCGGAAGCAAACTTTTTAGACCATTTAGGCGAATTTACTGGTAAAAAATTTGTAAAAGAGCAAATTGTATCAGAATTAGGCGAAGAAGCGTTCCAAACTCTAACAGAAAGAGCAAGCCGTAGGGCGCAAAATACTATTTATGGCACAGATACAGATAAACAAACTTGGTGGCAAGATTTATTGTCTATTGGTAAAGCCGGTTTGTTAGGTGGTATTGGTGGGGCTGTTGTTGGTGGCGTTGGTTATGTGAATAACCATAACCGTATGAAAGAAATGTTGGTTGATAATTTTGGTCTAACAAAAGCCGATGCAAGTAAATTAGCGTGGCGATACCTTGAAGACACAAACGCTGCTTTATTAAGAAATAGTGTTGCATTACAAGATATGTCGCCAAATAGTCGTGTTATGCAGTTTTCCAAAGAACAGTTAATGCGTGATGGGCAGACAGCAGAACAGGCAGATAAAACACTTGCTAGAATTAGACGAGATGTTATCAAAGAACAGGTTAAGAAAGACGAAGAATTGTCTAAAAATGATTTCTTTGAACAGTCAAAGACGACAGAAAATCTAATAGAATATTTGCGCCAAAAGACAGGCGTTCAGGCACTTGAAGATAATATTATTGAAGAAGAAAAACAAAATATTGCAGATAGACGGGCAGAGTTGGAATCACAACAAGCACAAACAGAAACACAGACAAAAGAAATTGCCCCTGAACAGACAACAACAGAAGAAAAACCAGCAGAACAACCAAAAACGACCCCAACGCCTGTGCAATTAGAGTTAAATTTCTTAAATGCGCAAGAAAACGCAATAAATCAAGCGATGGGTATAGAAACGCCTGCTTTGCCAGTAGACAATAATTTATTAACAAAACAAGATGTGGAAACCATAAACGAAAAGATAGACGAGATAAATAAAAAACTTGATTCTATACCAAAACAAGCAACACCGGAACAAAAAACCGAATTTGAAGTTGGCAAAGAGTTAAATTCATTTGAAAAACCTGAAACTGTAAAGAGTGCTTATGCTGCTCGTGTGGCTAAACAGACGAAAACCGAAGGTGTTGCACCGCTTTTGCACAATGTTAGAGATATTAAAGCGGCAAAGACGGCGGCAGATACATTGGTTGAAAACGAAGAAAATAATGCTTGGGAAATGTTAGAAAATAACAAAGCAGATACTCGTGGCTTTTTACGGTCTGAAATTGCAGAAGCATTAAAACGCAAGATTGCAAAGATACAAGACCCAGAAGTTAGAAAAACACAATTAAGACGGCTTATAAATGCGTATTCTGATGTTGCTACTAGGGCAGGTCAAGAATTGCGTGCGCTGGCTGATGATAGTTTGATAGATGCTATAAGAGATGCCGCACAAATTGAAGCGGAAGCGACTAGAAAAATCAAAAAAGAAGTCAAAAACAAGTCCGCCAGAGTGCAAAAAACAGTTGATAAAGTAGTAAAATCGCATAAAGTTATGAGTGATAAAAAGTTTTGGGATACAATCAAAGAACAAATGGAGTGTAAATAATGAAAGAAAAATGTTTTTTGCCTTCCACTCTTGATGAATTGCAGACAGAATTAAAGAATCAGGGCATTTCATTACAAAAATTTTTTTTGGATGAAAACATAGACCCAGCAAAAAGACACAATATTTTGCTTAATGTTTTAGGAACCGAAGAAAATGTTAAATTTTTTCAAGATACTGTCTATGAAAACATTATTACGCCAGCATTACAGAAACAAGCCGAAAGAGAATTGGCAAAAGAAAATATTAAAAAGAACATTATTGACGATATTGTAATGAATCGTATTCGTAGATTACAGGGTCGTATGTCACCAGAATACGAAAGTATGTATCTTGAAAAACTTGTTCAACAAGATATGAAAATGGCGTTAAATCAAGAACAATCCGAATCGCTTGTTGCTGCACAAAACTCTGTGGATGCGGCATTGGAAGATTTGAATACAGCAATAGCCGAAGCAAAAGACGAAAATGGCAATCCGTTGTTCAATGTAAAATCATATAAAGATATTTACAAAGAATCAGATGTGCAAAAAATCCACGAAAACGATAAATTATATCAAAAATATCTTACTTTGGGGCTGGCAATAAGAAAATATCAACAAACTTATGCTGATATATCACAAGATTTATTGTCAAAAGGTTGGAAAGCGGTTGGACAAAAGATACTTGGTTCAACTCGTTCTGCGGTTTTATCTGCCGACTTATCTTTTGGGCGTAATATTTCAAATATGTTCTTTGTAAGGCCCGGAATTGGTTTTAAGGCGTGGTGGAAAGGAACAAGTAGAACATTTGGCGATTTGTGGTATGGCACAGAAAAAGATAAAAATGGTTATACAAAGCAAGATTATGCTTGGGCTGAAATATATGCCCACCCAAATGTAATTAGTGGCAGGTTAAAGCAATTAGGCGTTAATATAGGTATTACAGAAGAACAGTTTTTAAATTCATATATTACACAATTAACAGAAAAATCAGAAGAATATTCAAGAACTGGCGAAAATAAAACAAAAAAAGTATTAGCAACTGCCGCCAGACCAGTTCTGCGTTTGTATGCTGCGTCTGAAAGTGGTTTTAATATGGCTGTTAATACTGCTCGTTTTATGTATGCTAATGCTATGATAGATTTATATGATGCCAAAACCACAGCAGATATTAAATTATTAAAAGAAAATGGCGTTGGCGATTTAATTATGGAACAAACCGGGCGTTGGAACGGTTTGAAAGGCGATAAAGCATTGGTTGATAAAATATCTTTCTATGTAATGGCTATGCGCTGGACGGCAAGTCGTATTACAACAGTTAAAAATATAAGATACATCCCTGCAACGATTGCTGATATAGCCAAAAAAGTTAGTGGAAAACAAGGAATACAAAGTTTAGACACATTTTATCTTAATAAACCAAATGTTGATAAGGGTAGGTCTGCATTAGGTTTGGTTATTGCTATGCCGTTCTTTGCTGGTTTATTGAGTGCAGCATTAAGCGATGATGATGAAAAAGATTATTGGGAAAGGGCTTTGGATAGTTGGGATTTGACTGGCGATTTTGGTAAAGTGGTATTTGGTAAAACGAGATTTGATTTGACCGCTGGTATTGCGCCGATTATAACGACAGTAGCCAAAACAGCAAAACAAATGTGGAATCCTAAATATGGTAAAGATTCGTGGGACCCGGTTGCAAGATTCTTAAAAAACCGTCAAGCACCTATTATTTCAATATTAAACGGTTTTTATGAACACGGTAGGGCGGCGTTTGATGATACTTATTTACCAAAAGATATAATGAACCAACCAGAAACATTAAACGCTTTTCTGCGTGGTATATTCTTGCCTATTTATGTTGATTCTATGATTGAATCCTTTGGTGGCGATAGAGATGAAGATATTTCAACATTAGAAGCAAGTGCTGCCATTGTTGCAGATGTTATCGGTATTGGTGCTGTGACTTATAGCGACAGGGCAACCAAAGCGGAAATATTAGAAAAATGGGGTAAAGCAAGCCCGTTGGCTCAAATCGGCACAGGCACAAAACTTTATCATGAACTTTCTGATGAAGAGTTTAAGAAAGCAGAACAAGATATGGAACGGATGTATATGGCAGAAGCACAAAAGTTAATGCGTAGTCCTAAATACAAAACTATGAGCAAAGAAGAAAAAGATGCGGCAGTCACAAAGATACATCGTGATGTTCAAAACGAATTGTCAATCAAGTATGGTGTGAAAGCAAAGCCTAAAACATCATCAAAAAAGAGATTGAAAAAGAACAGTAAAAATGATAATGTAAAGTAAGGGGTATAAAGATATGGCAGTTGAATATGAAATCTCATCAGATGTAGCAACAATTACAGGGGTGGCATCTAATACACAAGTCGCTAGTGTAGTTAAGTTTTATACAGGTGCAGTTACCTATGACGATGAACCCACTTCTAAATATGCAACAGTTACAATAAATGGCAAAAGTCAAAGGGTTATGCTTTGTATTGCGGTTAGTGGAACGGTTGTTTATGACGATGTGCCTTGTTTATATTCTACTGTTGATGGACACAGAACATTAAATGTAGTAGCCCCAAGTGAATCAGGAACACCTGACGATGTGCCAAGTTTATATGAAACTGTCGTTGTAAATGGTAAAACTGTTCGTGCTTTAAGATGTGTTTTAATAAATCAAACCCCAACCTATGATGGTGTATCAAGCACTTGCACATTTACAGATAGCGGTAAAACTCATACTGCTCAATTAGTCAATCAAGTAAGTGGTGGTGCAATAGAAGAAATTGTGCGTGGAACATCGCCCTTATCTCTGCCCGATGCTGTTGCCAATTCATTACAGTATGTCAAGGCGTTTGGTGGAACTTATCAAGGCAATATTCCACAAGCGTATACCCAAGTGAATTATGTGACGAATACGGCACAGACAGCAGTTAATACTGGGATTATGATAGATTTCGCAAAGAACTACGAGTTTGAAGTAGAGTGCCGTGCTACAAATAATTCTTGGTATATCTTGCAAAGCCGTACAGGTCTAACAGGCAATATCACAGGTATTAGCGGGGCAACTTCTGGTAATACGATTACACTGGTTGTTGGTAATGTCACTGCTTGCACAAGTGCGATTACAAGAACCGTTGGCAACAAATTGTATGTCAAAGCAACACTGAACAACGGCACGGCGACATTGTATGTTAAAGATGAAACAGCAAACACAGACGATACGCAGACAGGTAGTTATGGGGTATCGCAACCAAACCCAACCGCACCAGTTTATTTGTTGGGTAATGCAGGCGGACAATACGTGCAAGTCAATAACGACATTTATATGATGCGTATAAAAGAAAACGGTGTTGTAGTAGCAGATTATATACCTTGCAGACAGAGTGCAAACGCAGGGTTCTATGATAAAGCCAGTGGAACGTTCAAGCAAGCATTGACGCCAGCAAACTTGACCGCAGACGGCAACACAGTGCCAACCCCAGATGCCCCGATGGACATCGTGTGCAATAACGGGGTGTTGAAAGCACGGCACGCAAGCGGATTACCAGCAGGATATACGCGATTGGAATATTTGCAATCCAGTGGCACACAGTATATTGACACAAGTATTGCGCCAAAAACATTTGATTATGAAATAACAACTGTAGGAACTTTTAATACAACTAGTTCTGGTCCTAATGTTATGTGGGGATATTTGACTTCTGGTGACGGTATGGTACCACGTTGGATTTTATCAACGTATATGGATAAATGGTTACCGAGTCCTAATGGTACAACAGAAGTAGGTGTAGCCGATACATTAAAACATACCTTTGTTAATATGGTTTATATGGAAAATGAAACCCCAACTTCACGATTTTATGTTGATGGGAGTCAATTACAATCTACTACAATAGATAACCCTGCAACTTGGGCAAACAATACGCTTTCTATATATCTTTTTGGTAGAAACAATAATGGCACTTTGGGAAACGCAACGGCGTCAAAAATATATCGTCATATTGTGAAGAAAAATGGCACAGTAATCCAAGACCTTGTTCCTGCCAAAAACAATTCCAATGTACTCGGTATGTACGATACTGTGTCTGGTCAGTTCTTCACGAACGCTGGCACAGGCACATTTACAGCAGGCGACCCAGTAAGCGACCCTGTTGAAATCTACACAGACGGCACAGTGGAAACAGTATGGGTGCACGGGAAGAATTTGTTTGATAAAACTGCTATAACGGCAAATAGTTATGTAAATGCAAGTGGTGGAGTGACAAGTGACGGAACAAACAGAACCGTTGTGTCTGGCGAAATATATGTTAAACCATCTACAACATATACTTTGAGTGGTGTTGGCAATATATACAACGCATCGTATAATCGTTCTGGATTCCAATATCAAGCAGACGGCACATCCATATCAGCCATAACCGCAACCCAGGACACTGGAAAAGTAACATTTACAACTGCTGCAAATTGTGCATATATTCGTGTAATGTCGCTGACTGGAAGTGTTGATACGGCTATGCTGGAACAAAGCCCAACCGCCACGACCTACGAACCATACTACGATGGTGGCACAGCAACGGCGGAAATGCTGTTAAAGGTTGGCGATTATCAAGATGTCCAAGAAATACTTGCTGGCGATGTCACACGCAAAGTCGGGGTAAAGGTGCTTGATGGAACGGAAGATTGGCAAAATGCCGCAACAACAGACAGATACCTGTTGGCGTTTTCTTCTAACAGTTATAACAAGACGAACAATAAACCGTTCTGCACGCATTTCTGTGGTAGAAACGGCGTAACTGGTTCTGTTAGTGTCGGTATGAACGATTGTGCTTTCTATATAGGTGCCACTAACGACTGGGAATTTTATGTTGGTATGGCAAACACAACCGTTGCTGGGTTCAAACAATTCCTTGCCGACCAATACACCGCAGGCACACCAGTAATCGTTGTCTATCCACTGGCCACAGAAACCACAGAATCTGTCGCAGGGCAGACATTACAAGTGCAGGCAGGCGATAACACACTGGAAATCACACAAGCGTCAATGACGGGATTAGAGTTGGAAGCGAAATATCTAAAATCAGCATAGGGGTAAAAAAATGACACTAGTTAGAGAATATCAACCGACTTTTGTATTAGGCGATGGGGAAACAAAAGAGTTTTCCTATCTGTTTGAAGAAGTTAGTGAAAACTTTGTGAAAGTAGTTGTTAAACATAGTGACGATTCTACTTATGTTCCTGTTTTTAGTGTAGATTTAGATTCTCATAAAGTAGTGTTTGGGGAAAGCGAAACAGCCCCATTGGATACAGATGTTGTGTGTATTTACAGAGATACCCCAGATTTACAAGATACACCATTTAGAACATTACAGGGTTATGATGCAAGAGCATTAGAAAATATCTTGTCTAAAATCGTTGCTATGATTCAGGAAATGAAATCTAATGGTTTTTCAACACAGATTTTACAGGGAACACCTTGGCAATTAGATTTATTACACCCTGCTGACGATAATGCAAGTGTAGTGATAGATTATAATGCTAGAATATTAAAGAAAGGTTTGTATTTTCAAATAGTTAGTGGCAATTTACAAGTGTCAGCAGACGGCAATAGTTTTATTTCAATGCCAAAATCAGCAGATATTACAGAGTTTAGATGTTTGGAAACTGTATTGGAAGATTTAACAGTTATTAGAAAATTACAGTATAAAGTAAATAATGTTTGGTATGATGCTGATGTAACCGCACAAGCAACAGCAGACGAAGCATTAGATTTGGCACAAACAGTTCAGGGCGATTTAAGTTCTCATAAATTAAACCATAACAACCCACACGAAACAAGTTTGGGTAATTTAACCGATGTTGATTTTACAAATTTACAAACAAATCAGTTCTTGAAGTTTAATGGCACAAAGTGGGTTAATGTTTCTTATTCATCGATTTGCGCTTGGGGTGGAATTATTGGCACTATAACAAATCAAACAGATTTAATGGCAGAATTTGCCAAATATGTAAGAACAGACGGCAGTTCAACAATGACAAATCCGTTGATGATGCGTGCTACACAGGATTTTAAATGTGCAATTGCGCCGTATTGGGACGGAGTTGGATTTTTCAAATTAAACGACAACAATTCTGTGACCCTGATGGCGAGCATAGAATACAATTCGGGTTTTGAGCCAGCCACGACCAATACTTATAACATTGGCGCATCTGCTCGCAAATGGAAAAACTTGTATCTATCGGGTAAAGCGTATGTGTCTGTTATAAATAATGGGTATGATATTGCGATTCCTGTAACGAACAGTGCTGATACTTTGGCATTGAAGTCGGAAGTTGATTTGGCGGCTAATTCTGGTCGTATGATTACAGACCAAGGCGTGTGGTTTGCTAAAATGTATGCTGCAAGCACAGTGCCAACTGGTGCCGAATACGATGGTAAAAACTATGCAGATTTTTCACAGGTTGACAGTGATAACAACCCAGTAATCAAAATATACACAGGTGCAAGTGGTGCGTGGACATTAACAGAAACAATCACACCGCCAGCGGATTATGACGGTTATGTGCCAATTACCAGTAAAATATGGGATATTGTGGAACAAACAGGTCAGCAAGGCGGACGTGTATTGTGGAACCATCAAAGCAAAGACTTTACACCATATCCACAGATTATATCATTTGACAACCAAAATATTACAAACAGTTCTTTTTCTGGCGGAACCATTACAAGTTCAACATTTGATGGGGAAGCGACTTTAAGTGGAGTATCAACAGCACCAACGCCAACAGATGCGTCGCCAAACGACCAAATTGCCACAAAGGAATACGTGGACAGTCACTCTTCTACTGGCGGATACCACCCAGACTTGTTTGATTGGAAATGGGCAGACCACCAATTAGACGATGTTCAGTGGTTGCGTGCCGATACTTTCTCTTGGCAATCTGGTAGTGTATATCAAGCGGCTTTCTGGAATTTGTTCTATGATATGCAAGTCAGCACATACTGGTATGGTGGCGGTGGTCCAGCATACACAAAATCAAGAACACCTGCTGTTGGTGATGCAGTTTATCTAAACAGCGACCTGACAACACAAATTGGAACAGTTGAATCGTATGACGATGTCAATGACGAAATAACCGTAAGCGGCGACACATATTCATTTATGAGCAACACTTATGTCACACCGACAACAGAAACAGTAGCAGGTTATACAGTCACAGTTTATACAGGGCATAGTGGCAAAAAGATTGTAAGCGTGAGTGATGAAACAAATGTTGCCAATATATATTCCGCAACAGGCGTGGCGTGGTATTACATCATAGATATTCCGAATAAACAGTTTAAGTTGCCACGTGGCAAACACGAACATTATGGCGATAGACCAGTTGTTGGTAATGGTTCAAGTATATATGTGCGTTCAAGTGGTGGAACAGTTGGCGACACAAGAATAGCAGGGTGGAAACAGCCTAGTAATGCGGGTTATAAATATTTAACCACTGAAACAGCGTCACAGACGGCAGGTAGTAATAATGAAACAGTCTTATTATCAACAGACTCAACAAAATCTGGTATAATTTCAACGCCTGTGCAAGATACAGACCAATACAAATATCTGTATTTCTACGTTGGTGAATTTACACAGACGGCAATTGAAAATACCGCTGGAATCAACGCCGAAGATTTCAATGCAAAAGCCGACACGGACTTCGGCAACACGTCAATGATTGACTACGTGGTTGCAAAGCAAGACCCATCAGCAGGAAACGGTTATACTTGGTATAGAAAGTATAAATCAGGTTGGGTTGAACAAGGTGGAATAACAAACACTATATCTGTTGCTGGTAATTCTGGCACAAATGTTGATGTCACACTACCTATAACTATGGCAGACACAAATTATAATATTCTGACTACTAGAAAGGACGGTGGCTCTGGTTATGCACAGACAGAAGAAAATACAAACGCAATATCAACATCTGTAATACGCATAACATTGTGGAATAATGTATCAGGAACGGCTAGCGGTGGAAAATTCTGGTGGGAAGTTCGTGGTATGGCAGCATAAAGGGGGACAAAATGTATGAAATTGGACAGATTATTACAAAAGAACAACATATTGATTTTGCAAACTGGTGTGCCGTCAACCGCCCAAAGATGTCGACCGAACCTGTGGGCGACGGAACATATCGTATTATTGAAACCCCAGTGTTGCCAGAACCAGAACCAACCCGTTCCCAAATGCACGAATTACGCAAGCAGGCGTATGCAGAAACCACCGATAAATTAACATTGGAAAAACTGCGTCTGCAAGCGATTGGACAATGGACAGAACAGAAAGACGACGAATACATAGATAGAATCGGTGCATTATCAGCGGAGATAAAGAAAAAATACCCGTTCAGCCATAAAATTACCCCCGCCGACCAAGTCGGGCAGGGGCAAGAGTAGGTAGGAAAGCATCGGGGCATAAATGCCTTTCAGCAATCAAACCTACGGACATATTCTAACAAGAACAAGAACCAAAAGTCAAGGAGAAAAACGATGCCGATACATAAAACTAAATCAGGTTGGCAGTGGGGACAACACGGAAAGGTTTATAAAACAAGGGCAGGTGCAGTAAGACAGGCTCAGGCTGCACACGCCGCAGGATTTAAGGAAAAGAAAAAATGAAAAAGCAACCCAATATAGCAGTAGAAGTATTTTTATCATTGGTAAAGTGGTTTATTGTTGCTCTCGTCGTCACTAATCTTATAACAAGTTTAATCTGGGCAGGTGTTCATTACGGTTACTTTGCTAAAAGTTTTAACGGAACATCTATATCAGCAGATATGATACAAACAGATAATAACAATACAAACCAGAGTATAACAAATGGCTAGACAATCTATTAAGTTTACAGTTCGTGGTGTTGGCGGTGGTCGTGCGGGAACAAAACGCCCAAGCGCACCCAGAATTGCTATGAATAGGGTAAGGAAAACTAGCAATGGGAAACGCAAAGCATAAAATTATATCGTTCTGGTTGACACATATATTCCTGCGCAGAATAGGCAAGCGGTATCCTGAATATTTTACGCGCTGGATTAAAGATATTACTGATGATAATTCTGCTAGAAAGATTATGTCTATGCGTTATACTGGTGATAATCCTATGAAGTTTGAAGCCATTGCGTATGAATTAAATATTGCACCAAGGCGTGTATTTGAAAAGCATAAATCTGTGATAGACCGTATGATTGGCGGAGTTTAGACCGCAGTTTTGCGAGCATAACATTTTAACTGAAATACCCCTATAATTCCTATGTATAAAAACATAGGAGTTTTTTTATGTATGAACAGTTTAGTAATTTTAATGGTTATAACCCTTATCAACAAAGGGCTATGCCACAACCAATCCAAAGTATATCACAACCAGCACAACGGCAGGTAATAACTTATTCTGTCAAGTCCGCTAATGAATTGGCAAATATGCCTGTTATGCCTAATACGATATACCTTGGTATTAACAGCGATGGTAAGGAACTTTATGTAAGACAGATGAACCTAGACGGAAATGTAGAACTTAATACTTATGCGCTGATAGACGGAAAGAAAGAGAAGACAGAAATCCAAGCCATCGCTGATAATATTACTGAAATCAAGAACTTACTAGCAAATATGGGGGTTAAAAATGAATCCACAAGTGTTGCTTAATATGTTTATACAAGGAAAATTTGCAAATCATCCGATGATGAAAACTGTGCAACAAATGATGGCTGGAAAAACGCCTGAACAACAGCGGCAGACTATCATAAATACAGCAAAATCATACGGGTTTGACTTAAATCAACTTCCCCCAGAACTTCGTAGTTTATTGGGGTGACTTAACAATTAAACCAAAAGGAAAAAACTATGGCAGAAAATGCAATGACACCCGCTGATATGGGTGCAGTATTAGGAAACCGTTGGGGTGGCTATCCTTACGGTGGAAACGGTTTTGGCTTTGGTGGCGGTGACGGCGGTCTGTTCGCAATCTTGCTTATCGTCTTGTTGATGGGCGGTGGTGCTTGGGGTATGGGCAACCGTGGACAATTCGGCACAGAAGCAATACAAAACCAAATGCAACAAGGGTTTGACAACCAAAACACAATGGCTAACCAAAGAGAAATCTTGGCGGCTGTCAACCAAAATTTCCACGATAACTTAAATGTTATTCAGGATAAATATGGCGAATTGACAAGGGACATCTACGGTGTTTCTGGACAGGTCGCACAAGTATTGGCTAACCAAAATGCGTGTTGCTGCGATACCAAGATGTTGATACAAGAAACAACTGCACAAAACCGTTATGATGCGTTGAAAAACACAAATGACATCAACGCCGTCACAATCGGTCAAACACAGAAAATCTTGGATGCTTTGGCACAAAATAAGATTGAAGCATTACAAGGTCGTATCAACCAATTAGAATTGAACAATGCAGTAGCAGGGGTTGTCCGTTATCCAACGGCTACAACATACACATCGGGTATGTCCCCGTTCTGTAATTGCAATTCTTGCGGTTGCGGATTCTAATTTATCGGGTGGGTTCGCCCACCCTGAACTTTAAGGAGATTTGAAATGAATTGTAATTGCTGCAATAACCTACACAAAACAACAGCGTTAAGTACTGCTGGGTTGATGACGGTTACGAATCCAAATAATGTTGGTAATTTTGATAAATTCTGTTTAGTCTTAACTATCTGTCCAAACACAGTTGTTACAGGAACACCTGTTCCATACACAGTTACAGTGAACGGCACAAACATTCCTGTTGTTGACAGATGGGGTTATCCAATCAAAACAGATAGATTAAGAACAAGAACTCTTTATAGGGGCAGATACATTACTGTTGCGAGCAACTCGCATATAACATTGTTAAATGTGTGCGATGACGAAGCGGCTATCGCTTCTGCAATAGCAAATACATCTGTTACCGAAACTACCACAACAAATGGAGATTAACAATGATTGCACATGAAGATAAAATGGCATTGCGTGAGAATCTGTATCGGCATGGTATGGTTTTAATGGAAAAAGTCCAGAAAATGATAGATGCTGGAAATTTGACACAGAGTCAAATGGAATTTGCGGCAGATGTTATGAAGGATATTGCCAAAATGGATAAAAGTTTAGCCAAAGCGTGCTACTATGATTCAATCAAAGGCGATGCAGACGAAAGAAAATACTAGACAACAGAATAAAAAACTCGTAATATGTTTGTGTGGCTAGGTTCGCTACCGAAAGCATAACAACTCATTATGTTGCCACATAAAATTTATGAGTATATTATAGGAGTATAATATGAGCAAAGCATTTCAAATTAAAGATTTTCCTGACTATTACATTACAGATACAGGCGATGTGTATTCACGAATGAGGGATGGTAGGTTTAGAAAATTATCCCCAAGCAAAAACGTAGTAAATAATTATTTGTTTGTTCATTTGGGACGAGGTAAAAAAAAGTACATTCATCGTCTGGTTTATGAAACGTTTATTGGATTTTCGGGGAAAGGTAAGATTATCAATCATAAAAACAGTAACAAACAAGACAACAGATTAGAAAATCTGGAAGAATGCGACCATACATATAATTTAATATATGCGTATTATCACGGTGAAAGGAAATTAAAACCGGTAGTTCAACTTGCATTAAATGGTAGAATTTTGAACGAATACCAAACCGCAAAAGAAGCATACGAAAAAACAGGTGTCGCACGAAGCGGAATTTGTAATTGTTGCAAAGGAAAACACAAAACTGCAGGTGGCTATCAATGGAAATACAAATAGAAAAGGTATTGATTTTAAAAAAGTATTTATGATAGAATAAAAGGTAGAAGGGATGACAAGAAAGAAAATGGAAGCATATTGGTCTGAAATTTTAACGGCAATTATTTCTATATCTGTTTCTTACGGTGTTATTAAAACCAAGGTGGCAAATATGGAACGCAAGATTGAACGATTCGATAAAGACCACGATTTGCTTGTTGAGTTGAACACTAAAATAGATATGTTATTAAAACAAAAGGAAGAAAAATGAATTGGTTAGTTGAACATTGGGAAACAATCTTCGCAATTTGGGGTATGTTAGTTGCTTTCTGCACAGCAATCGTCAAATTGACACCAACCCAGAAAGACGATAATATTTTGGCTAAAATCGTAAAGTGGGCAGATGTGTTTTCTGTTGTATTCACAAAACAAGATGCTGAAACAATCGCAAAAGCATTAGAAAAGAAAAAGAAATAATGAAAAAGAAAAAGTGGAAAAAGTTATATGGGGCAAGTGTAAGTTTCACCTGCCCTTATTGTCTTAAAATTTTCCCGTTATCAGAAGCAACTCGTGACCATATCGTGCCTTCTAGTCGTGGTGGGAAAACCGAACCAGATAATCTTGTATTAAGTTGTGGAAAGTGCAATGCGGAAAAGGGCGCTTTGACACCAGAAGAATATATTATTTGGAAACAATTAAATGAACTGCGAATACACGGAAAACAAAAGGGCTAGCCGATGTCAAACAAAGTATTAAAATATTACTTGAAAACTTGGGCAATCCAAAACTACTATCAGTATGATATTTATCAGGTTATGACAGGTAATGATATGTGGTTTATGGCTGAACCTAAAACCCCCGGTATAGTGACCCGAACTGCTGAAAACGAAAAAGTATTAAAGATAATTCTTGAAAATGATTGTATAAACGCAACTAGATTTCAACAGAAAGTTAGATAATGAGATATTTTATTATAATTTTATTGTTAGCAGGATGCGCTAAAACAGCATCACAATCAGCCACAGAAGTAGCATTAAATCAAGTGGATGCAGTTGAACAGGCAATTAAAAAAGAGTGTCCACAAGCGAAAATAGATAAAGATATGGATGCGTTGCGTTCCAGTATTAACTCTCAATTAAGCACTTGTGAATTAGAACAAGCAAGAATACAATCTGATAAAATAAAATGGCAAACTGCTTTCTGGGGTTTGTTTATTGTTGTTGCGGTATTTATTCTTAAAAAAATAGCAAAATAAAAAGTAGCGACAAAGGA
>Ga0310690_10003375_pt1 | contig 24081 bp, 13 predicted proteins | sample AusTroGonzalo_MG_2_FD_207661 | JGI IMG/M metagenome (GOLD analysis project Ga0310690, IMG submission 207661) | Bovine rumen microbial communities from tropical cattle in Woodstock, Queensland, Australia - Gonzalo_04 (v2) (version 2) | ecosystem: Host-associated > Mammals > Digestive system >... | reverse complement strand
CTGTCGGCATGGTGCTGGCAGCTGCCGTTCCTGCCCATGCACAGGAGCAGGAGATTGCCATCAACGAACAGGAACTGATGCCACTGGCCCCAACCTACCTCGACGGTGCACAGGAAAACGGCGGGTGGGATGCGAACTGGTTCATCTCAGTTCAGGGAGGCACCTCTGCCTTCCTTGGGATGCCGATAGGCCATGCCGACCTCTTCGACCGCTTCAGCCCCTTGCTCAATGTGTCACTCGGCAAGTGGTTCACGCCGCAGATAGGAGGACGGCTTGCCTATCAGGGGCTGAAGCTGAAGGACTGGCAACTGGAGTCACGGGCCTATCAGAACGTCCATGCTGACTTCCTCTACAATGTGTCGTCACATTTCCGTAACGACATGGACGCACTGCCAAGATGGGACTGCATCCCCTATGCCGGTGTAGGCATCATCAGGAACTCATTCACCCATTTTTCATCTATGCTTATATACGTTATGAAAGAATACTGATATTTTATTTGGTTATTTCAAGAGAAATGATTACCTTTGCACTATATATTTGACATGTTGAGACAAAGCAGAACGATGAAGACAAGTAGTTTCCAAACCATTACCTATTTAAGTTTTTCTTATTTGCAAGTTATTGATCTTTAACGGAATAAGTATTAGACTCGCAGATACAAATGGTATTGATATGGTTGATTACGGAGATGAACCTCTCGTCAACTCAGTATATTATGTACCTTTATAGAGGGGGCAGGTTGACATCGCAACTCCCTACGATGATTTCAGCATGGATAGTGTCATGGAAGAGGTCGACGGTGATGCGGTACTTGCCTTCCTGATAGACGTGCCATTTGGTGTCGTCACCACCCTGCCGGAACTGCGTTGAGGTGAGGATGTCCTCATCCTGATTGTAAGGATGCAACTCTCGCGGCCCCCACGTCATCTGCCCTTCCAACTTGAAACGGTCGGGCTCCACCACGTCGAAATGTCCTAACCAACCCTCCCAGGTGAAGACGTAGGGGTTGTCGTGGCTACGTGTGAAAGGCAGCATGTTGTCGCGGTTCCATTCCACATTGTTGGCTCCATCGGTGATGGCACTGCCGGCAATAAGCAGCTCGTTCCACGGCAGCAACAGCTCGCCAGTCACGGTGCGCTTGCCGGTGTCGACAATGAAGCGGTAGGTATCTTCCTGAAACGACACGTACCATCCCTCGCGCTCTGCGTCATTGGTCAGCACATAGGTGAGACCATAGTTAACGAGGTAGGAGTCGGCCTGCTGGGGTGTCAGATACTGCGTGCCGTCGGTGGGTGTGTCAGTGGTCATAATCTTCAGCTCGCCGGCGTTGAGCGGACCAGTGTAGGTGAACTTGCCGTCGGGACGTCGCGTCAGCTGCACCGTCGTACCGTCGGGCATGGCGCTGCCAGTAGCCCAAAGGGCGGATTGCGCAACTGCGTCGCTAAATGACAAATGACAAATAATCAATGATAAACTCAGGCGGAATATGGTTAAGATTTTCATAGGAGTACAGTTTTTTTGCCGTTAACAATATAAATACCCTTTGACTTTGTCGATTGAATACGACGCCCTTGCAGGTCATAGACATTATCATTTGTCATTTGTTTTTTATCATTTAGCGTAACGTCGCTGATGCCCTGTGCTGTCTGGCTGATGACAATCACTGTTGGCTTGCTGCACGATGTGACAGGAACGTTGACAGTGACGTTGCCCGATGGCTCGTCGTAGCTCCAGTCACTGGTGGACTGACCGTTGATGGTGGCTAATGCAGGGGCCGCATTCACACCGAGGAATACCACCTGATAGGAGCGTTCTGTGGGCTGGCCTTCGAAGGAACCCACGGCAGGGCCGATGGTGAGCTCCCGCCCGTCACCTGTCGAGGCGCTGGAGAACTCCGTCATAGTGTAGGCACCGTCGATATAGGCCTGCGTGTCGCCTTCGTCCTCATAGAGCTGAGAACTGAGAGGTGAAAGGCTAGGGGTAGGCGAGCTCTGCTCGGGAATGAAGTGGGAGGAGGGTGCCACCATCAGGATCATCTTGTCAGGACGGGTCTTCAGGTTACTGACAGGCGGGTTGCAGGGAATGACGGCACCGGCCTTGATGAACCAGGGAATCTCCTCGGGCAGGTAGTCGCGGCTGATGACCTGATTGCCGTTGACCAACCGTTGCTGACACACGTCGTACCACTGGCCCTCGGGGAGCCACGTCTGATGCCAGGTGGTGCCGTCGGCTTCTGCGGCGGTGACGATGGGCGAAACGAGGATATTGTCGCCGAACATATACTCACCCTCACGTCGGTAGGCCTCGTTTTCCTCGGGCCACTCGTAGTAGAGCGGACGGCAGATGCTGATGCCCGTGTCGTAGGCCTGGCGTGCAGCGGTGTAGATGTAGGGCATGAGCTGATAGCGCAGGTTGCACACGTCGAGCAGCAAGGGGAAGTTGTCGTATTTCCAGATGCGACGCTCGTTGCCGGCCTGGCTGGCGCCATGAGTGCGGAAGATGGGCGAGAAAGCGCCGTACTGCAGCCAGCGCAGCATCAGCTCGGGATTCTTGTCGCCTATCTGCAGGTGTCCTCCGATGTCGTGTCCCCAGTAGCCGAAGCACACGTTGGAGGCGGTGGCGGTGAAATAAGGCTGGAAGGCCAATGAGCCGAAGGTGCCGTAGGTGTCGCCTGAGAAGCCGATGGGATAGCGATGACTGCCCAAGCCGCCCCAGCGGTGGAAGATGAGCGGTCGGCGGTCGGTGCGATTGAGGCGCATGTCGTTGTAGAAGACGTGGTTACACCAGAATGTTTCGCCGAGTCCGTCGGTATAGTTGCTGGTGAGATTCTGCTGCCAGTCGAGCCACCAGAAGTCCACACCCTGCTGCTCCCGCTCGCGGATGATATACTGGAACATGGCGCGGTAGAAGGTAGGATTCTCCAGCTTCCAAGGCACGCGTCCGTTCTCGCTCATTCCCGTGGCGGCGCTGATTTCATTATAGTGGTCCTCATAGTTGGCCACACCGTCGGCGGGGTGGAGGTTGAGGCTCACCTTCAGTCCTTGGTTGTGCATCCAGCGCAACAGTCCCTCGGGGTTGGGAATGAGGCTCTTGTTCCATGTCCATCCCGTCCAGCCGTCCAGATGCCAGTCCATGTCCATGATCATCACGTCGATGGGAATGTCGTTGCGGCGTATCTCGCTGGCCAGATTCAGAAAGTCCTGCTGCGAATAGCGCTGGTACTTGCTGTACCAATAGCCCAAGGCATAGAGTGGCGGCATGGGTTGCCGTCCTGCAATCTTTATGTAGTCGCCTATGGCGCCCTTGTAGTCGTGTCCATAGCCCATGAAATACCAGTCATAGGCGTTCTTGTCTATCGGCTCGGCTAACCAGTCGATGCCGTCCACCTGTCCGTCGAAGGCGAAGGTGGTGGAGCCGTCGCCGCGCTTGGTCCTCGGCGACTCGTCGATGACGGCCCATCCGGCCCTTGAGATGATGCCGTCCTCCATGTCGTTGCGGTAGTTGTCGCCGCTGCCGCCGTCGAGGGTGCGGCGCGTGCCCTTCAGGTTGAGGGCGTCCTCCTTACCCGGATACCAGACGACATCGTGGCCATTCAGCGGCATGGTGATACTGAGGTTGTTGGGCGACTTCATCATTGGACTGATGGTGGAGCCCACCTTGTAGCGCAGGGTCAGCGCCTCGGTCTCAATGTAGAGGTAGCCGTCTTCCTCGCGGGTAGTGAAGTATGGTACGGGCAGGTTGCGGTTGACGACGGCAAATGTGGCCCTGTCCTCGAAATTCTGCCTCGTGCTCCACTGTATGCGTATCATCTGCGGGGTGAGGACAGTGAAACGGGCCCGTCCCGAAGTCACAATAGCATCGGGACTGGCCTGTGGATTGATGACTGCCTCGTCTGCCGACAGCTGCACAAAGGCGGCTGTCAGCAGCGTCAGCAATGAAAGGATTCTCTTCATCTTACTTGATGACTTTGCGGCCATTGATGATGTAAAGGCCCTTGTTGAATTGGCCATTGACTCGGCGGCCTTGCAGGTCATAGACGTCATGGTCAATGGTGAATGATGAATGGTCAATGTTCTTGATACTTGTGGTGATGCCAGTGTTGTAAAGTACGGGATGGCCATTGACTGCGTCGCTGAGGAACCAGATGCCGGGAGCGGCTTCGCTCAGAGCTTGGAAGATGACACCGTTGGTGAAGTCCTCGATGGGGCTGGCGGGCAGTGCGGGCCAGTTGGTGACGGGGTCGAAGCAATTGGTAATCTGGATGTTGTTGCCACGTGCGAAAGATTCGCCATTGACTACCAGTCCCATATTGTAGCAGTTGGTGGTGACGGCATCATTGCCAAACCAGCCAGAGAGACCGCCTCCCTCCCAACCGGAGGTGATAGTGCCTGCGTTGTAGCAGTTAAGTATGGTCAGCTTCAGTTCGCCGGAGGTGTTGCAACCCACGATGGCACCTGCGTTCTGGTCGACCGTCTCTACGTCGCCCTCGTTGCCTAACTGCTCTAACTGTGCAGTACCGTTGCCGCTGGCATGGCCTACGAAGGCACCGGTGAACTTCTTGCCCTTGAAGTAGCAGGTATTGTCGATGGTGATGTTCTTGATGCAGGCTCCAGCGGTGATGTCGCGGATGAGGCCCACATTGTCCTCTTCGGGCATATCCATGACAAGGTTGCTGATGATGTGCGTCTGTCCGTCGAGGGTGCCGCTGAAAGCCTTACCATCGAAGCCGATGCCAGGGAAGTTGCTGACTTCCTTCATGTCGATATTGGTAGTGAGCAGGGCGTTGGCCTGCTGGTTGATCTTGGTGGCATAGTGGGCAAACCATAAGAGGAGCTTGTCATTGGCCAGTTCGAAGAAACCGTCGGCGTTGGCCGTGAGATAGTCGGGCTGCACAGCGTTGCAGTTGTGGCAGAAGCCGTCGCTGTTCCATTCGTGGTCAGCCACAGTGCTGCCCTCGGTGTTGGAGAAGGTCAACTCACCACCCTCCACGGGCGTGATGCCGTCGCACTGCAATGTGCCATTGGCATAGACCACATCGGTGCCGAAGGGCTTGGGATAATCCTCGGTGCCAATCTTTTGGAACCACGTAGGAGCGGCGCTGCTGTTGCCATTGAGGGTGTAACACAGCCTACCGCTGGCCATCCAACTACTTTCATAGTTGGCCAGCACGGTGGCGCCTACTTTCTCGTTCTCGCTGTTCAGGTCGTAAGTGTTGACGAAGTTTTCACTGCCGATGCCTCGGCCCAGGCTATTGTTGCCATCCTGACCAGTCACCTTACCGGTGTTCCAGCTGTTGATGACCTCAGCGTTGTTGGCAAACCAGCCAGAGAAGATTGCACATTCCCATCCGCCAGTCACATTACCAGTGTTGTAGCTGTTCTTGATGATGATTTTCAAGCCGCCGCCGCTGTAGTTGCAGCCCACGAAGGCTGCACAGTTCTGGTCAGTGCCTTTCACGTCGCACTCTACTCCGACATTCTCGATGGTCAGCGTGCCGCTGCCGTTACAGCAACCCACAAGGGCAGCCGTACACGGGCCACTATTGATGACACAGCTTTTGTCGATGATCAGGTTCTTGATGGTCGCATTTGTTACCACGCTGAAGAGTCCGAGTTCCTTGGTAGAGCCTTCAATCTTCATATTCTTGATACTGAATCCATTACCGTCGAATGTACCAGAGTAGCGATGGGCGTCGCTTCCCATAGGCGTCCAATTTATATCGGTCAAGTCGATGTCGGCAATCAGCACAGCGCTGGCACCAGGATCTGCATCGACATTCACGCCATTCACAATGTTAGCAAACTCAATAAGCTGGTCGGCATTACCAATCTGATAGACGCCTTCAGCGTTTTTGTCCAGCGCCCATGCGCTGGTGCTTGTCAGGCAGCAGAGCGCCCATGCAAGCAATGATGTAAATTTTTTGTTCATAAAAAGTTGTTGTTTAGTTAATGAGGTATTTAGTTTTTCACTTTCATAATAGCCTTATTGCCGCGTTGCCAGGCTGAATACTGTACACGGCCGTTCTTTACGTATCTGATGCGAAGTGTACGGTCAACCTCAGGCATACGTCCCTCAGCGGGAATCATCGTCACAGTAAGCTGACGCTTCTGTATGCTGGCCTCTATTTTGCTGAGCAGGTAGTTACCATCACGATAGCTAAAGCCATCGCCTTCGTCCTCGTAGAGAATACCCCCTGCCCTACCCTCTCCATCGAGGCAGATTAACAGCGTAAGGGAGTCAGTGCGTAATTCGGCGGTGCTCTGTGCCAATTGGGCCATCGGGATGATGGAGCCTGGGCGCTGGCGCAACTCTGCCTGGTGGGGGGCGTCGTGGTACGACGACATACTGGACAGGTCGAGGATTTGCCAAGAGCCGTTGTGGGGCTGCGCCACATTCTCGGCCCAGCGGGGAGTGACCATCAAATCACCGCCTAAGAGGAAGGCCTGGTCCTCGCTGCGCAAGGAGTGGTCTTTGGGGTCGGCCATGAAGAGCGGACGCATGACGGGCATACCATCGATGCTGGCTTCACGGAAGGCCGTATAGACGTAGGGCATCAGCATGTAGCGGCGCTCAATGGCGGTGCGGCAGCTGTTCAGCACCTCTTCGCCAAAGGCCCAAGGCTCTTGGTCCACGCTGCCGTCAATGGTGTGGTTGCGCACGAAGGGGAAGAACACGCCCATCGCCGTCCACTGGGCCAGCAGCTCGGCATTGGCGTTTTCGCAGAAGCCGCCGATGTCGGGGCCGTTGAAGGGCTGTCCGCTCAGGCCGAGCGTCAATGACATGGGGACGCTGAGCTTCATCTGGTCAACAGACGAGAGATTGTCACCGGTCCACGTGGCGGCGTAGCGGTGGCCGCCGAGGAAGTTGGAGCGTGACAGGATGAACGGACGCTTGTTGGGATTGGCCAACAGGAGGCCTTGACGGCTGGCACGTACCATGTTTAATCCGAAGACATTGTGGAAACGCAGGTGGGAAGAGGTGAGAGGTGAGAGGTGAGAGGCGAGACCGTGGCGATTGTCAACGGGCATGGTGCCGCCGGGACCGCCGAAGACCGACGGTTCGTTCATGTCGTTCCACACACCGTCGATGCCTGTGGCCATATAGTCCTTGTAGAGCGTGGCCCACCAGGTACGTACCTCCTCACGGGTGAAGTCGGGGAAATGGCAGGGGCCGGGCCATACATTGCCCACGTAGGGCTTGCCCTCGCCGTCCTTCACCCAATAGTCGCCAGCAGTGCCTTGGTCGTCAACGAAATATCCTGGCTCTGCCTTTACACCTGGATCGATCATATAGACCGTCTTGAAGTTCTTCTGGTGCAGATAGTCGTTCAAGCCCTTGGGGTCGGAGAACTCCTTGGGATGGAAGGTGAAAATCTTATAGCTATCCATGTAGTGGATGTCCATCCAGATAACATCAGACGGGATACGGTGCTGGCGCAGCAGGTCAGCAATCTCCTTGACACGGGTGTCGGGATGATAGCTGAAGCGGCACTGCTGATAGCCCAGTGACCACAGCGGCGGCAGCTCCATCGTGCCGGTCAAGTTGACCAAAGCCTTCATCAGTGCCTGCGGACTCTCACGCTCGATGATGACCACACGGAAGGCTGGGCCCTCGCTGTCGAAGACAATGTCGTCGGAGGTGGTGATGGTCTGCTTCCAAGTGTTGTCGGCAATGATGCCGAAAGCTGTGCCGTCAGGACGCAAGCCCATCACCCAAGGGTGGCTTTGATAAAGATGCGAGCCGCCGTCAACGCCGTATGCCGGTGTGTCAACATTCCAAAGGCTGATGGTGCGTCCGTTGCGGCGCAAAGGACCCGTCACCTCACCCGTTCCGTAGAGGTCAACATCACTGCCTACATGAATGGTGGCGATGCTGTGGCCTTCAGCGGTTTGGGTGAATACGGGGGTGAGAGGTGAGTGGTGAGAGGTGAGAGGTGAGTGGTGGAAGGTGGATGGTGTTAGCTCATGTACAAAGATGGGCGACGGCTGGTGTTGAGAGGCATCGTAGTCCTTAGGATAGTACACTGCGACGCTGTCAGCCGTAAGAAAAGCCGTCTGAGCCATCGCTTTCACAGCGATGGCCAGACCGAAACACAAAAAACCTTTTCTCAATGTCATCCTTACTAACATTACTAACTAACCTTACTTTAATATTTTCTTGACAGTGCCGTCATTCTGACGGATAATCATCAGACCGCGATGTGCGCTGCTGACGCGAGTACCACTGAGCGTGTATGTGCCTTCGCAGTTCTTGTTGACAGACATGGTAGCAATGGTGCTCTCTTCTCCGTTCACATACTGACCGTCCTTCAGGATAACAATACCGTGAGTGTTGTCGAGCACGGGATGCTCGTCAGTGCCGATAGTCTGATAGAAGACCGTAGCGCCTGCGCCCTGGTTCAAGTCGTAGCACAGTTTGCCTGAAGCCACATCATCGAACTCGGCAGCCTGTACCTGTGTGCCAGCTACCTCGAAGCAGTTGACAAAGCGGCTGTCGCCGTCGCCGCCATTATAGCGGGCGAAGGTGCGGATGCCGTCAACGGCCTCAGGAGCCACCAAGCCACTGTTATAGCAGTTAACCACCTCGAAGTTGTCGCCTAACCATCCTGAGATGGCGCCACACTCACGCTGACCGATGATGTCGCCAGTGTTGTAGCAGTTGATGATGCGCACGGTAGCCTCGCTACGGTCGTTGACGCCGAGGATGCCAGCTCCGTTGGGGCCGTCAGCACCAACGTTGACCAAAGCCTCGTTGCCGCAGTTCTCGATGGTGAGCACGCCCTTGCCAGTAGAAGCGCCGACGATGCCGGCTGACCAGCCGATGGAGTAGATTTCGCAGGTGTTGTCTACAATGAGGTTCTTCACAGTAGAGCCAGCCTGTATGAAGCCAATGAAGCCCTTGTTGCCAGCCTGTACGTCGATGAGCATGTTCGAAACCTTGTGTCCGTGGCCGTCAAAGCTGCCGTTGAAGGGGTGCTTCACGTCCTGCTTGATGGGATTACCCTCTTCGTTCACTTCGCCAGTCTCCTCGTCATAGCGGGTGCCGATACCCTCAAAGCCATTGATGCCCTTCAGGTCGATGTCCTCCACCATATCGACGGCGATGTAGCGTGTCTCTGCGCCAGTGTTCACAGCCTCGGCCAGAGCAATCAGTTGCTGGGCGTTGCGGATGATGCGTGCGCCACAGACCGAGCAGATGTCATTGGCATACTGGTGCTCGTCGCGCACGATATCGCCCTCTGTGTTGCTATAGGTGATGTCGGGCTTCATCGTGCCGTCGCAGTATTCACCACCGTTGGCATAGACCATAGCGTGGTCAGCGAAGGGAACGGGATAAGCGTCCTGCCCCAAGTTCTGGTGCCAGGCACTGGTATTACCGCCCTTGTTGATGAGGAAACAGAGTTCACCAGTGGTCAGCGTCTCCTGTGCCACCATCGTAGCAGCGTCGTCGTTATAGAGCACATTATCAGTGAAGAAACAGTTGATGCGGTTGTCAACGTGGCGGGCCAGAAGGGTTGAGTTGCCTGTCAGTATCATCTCACGGGCTGCCACATAGCAGTTTTCAATCTTGGTCTCAACAGAGCCGTGAGCATAGCCGATGATGGCAGCGCTGCCCTCGCTCTCAGGAGCAACCATCGAGCCGATGAAGGCACAGTTGCGGAAGGTGGCGTACTCGTGGCACACGGCGAAGAAGCCGCCATCGGTGGCATCGCCGACAAAGCTGCCCGTGATGTCCACATCGACGATAATGTTCTCAAAGGTGCTGTTGCCACGACTGGTGAAGCCCAGACCACCGATGAAACGCTCAGTGCTCTCAATGGCACCTTTCACCACGAGGTTGCGGATGCTGGCATCGCGCACCACCTTGAAGAGTGCCACGCCGTCATAGCTCACGCTATAGTTGATAGTGATAGTATGTCCCTGACCGTCGAAGACACCTCCCTCAAAGGCCATCTTGTCGTCGTTTTCATTGGCAGAATAAGCATCGCCGCCAATCATCAAGTCCTGCTGGGTGTAGGAAGTGAAATCGATATCAGCACCGAGGCGGGCGTTCACCTTCTTGTGTCCGCTGTTCACCAGTGCGGCAAACCAAGCCAAGTCATCGGCAGTGCTTAGCGTATAGAAGCCGTCATCGTGAGCGAGGTAGTCAACATCCACTTCGCCACAGACCATGCAGACGCCCTTTGAGAACTGGTGCGGGTCACGGTTGGACTCGTTGCTGTTCGAGAATGTCGTTTCGCCGCCTTTCGAGGTGCCGTCACAGTTCAGGTCACCGACAGCATAGATGATCCCGTGGGAAGCAAAGGGAACAGGGAAAGCGTCAACGCCAAGCGTTTGATACCAAATGACATTTTCCGACTGGTTGCCATTCATGGTGTAGGCCACGATACCGCTCTCCAAGTCGAGAGGATTATCGCTGATGGCCTCGCCCTGAGCACCATAGCTGTCAAAATTGCCAGTGCCCTTGCCGTTGCCGTTACGCCAGAGATAGTTGTTGCCGTCGACACCCGACACCCAGCCGGCGTTGTAGCAGTTGGTGATCTCACTGTTTCTGTCGCCAACCCAGCCGCAGAGTGCTGCGCTCTCGCGGCCGCCTGCCACGCCGCCTACGTTGAAGCAGCGGATGAGCTTGATGCCGCAGGCGCTGCTCATGCTCACGCCGATGATGCCGGCAGCGTTCTGCTCCTGAGCACCCACCATGCCGGCGTTGCCGCAGTTCTCGAAGGTGACGATGCCGCCGCCGTTGGTACCGCCGGCAATAGCGCCTACGAAGCACTTGCCGTTGATCTCACACAGCTCGTCCATCACCACGTTCTTGATATAGGCACCGTCGTTGAGCACGCCGAAGAGTCCGACATACTCCTGCTCGGTAAGGTTGATGTAGAGGTTGTGAATGGAATGCTCCTGACCGTCGAAGGTTCCCTTGTAGGGAGTGGCCACCGAGCCGATGGGCGTGAAGTCTTCCACCGGGGTCATGTCGATGTCGGCCGTCAGCACGGCGTTGGCAGCCTGTTCGCCGCCGTTCACCAGGGCTGAGAAGTCAACCAGGTCTTGAGCCGTTGCAATCTGATAGACGCCGTCTTTCTGCTCCAAGGCCTGAGCCTCGTAGCTCCACAATGCTCCTACGGCGCAGAGGAGCGTGATGAGTAAATTCTTCTTCATAAGTTAGATAATCGTTATTAGTTATTATTGCTTTTATATCCGTTGTTCACTTTATCAGCGTAGCGTTGACAGTCTCGTTGAACAGGTCAACGGTGATGCGGTAGCGGCCCTCCTTTGTGATGGTCCACTTCGTGTCGCTGCCACCCGTTCGCAGGTGCTGCTCCTTCAAGATGTCAGTATCCTGCACGAAGGGATGCAGACTTTTCGGATTCCAGCGGTCCTGTCCCTGGAACTTGAAGCTGCGGCTCTCCTCCACATCGGGGTGATTCTTCAGCTCGCCTTCCCATGTCCAGATGAAGGGATTGTCGATGTCCTGCTGCATGAGCAACATCTTGCCTTCACACTTCCAGCCCACCTCGGTGGCGCCGCCTGCAATGAACAGCTCGCCCCAGGGCTGCACTATCTCACCTTTGAGCACACGGTTGCCGGTACTGACGTGGAAGCGATAGCGGTCTTCGCTGACCACCACCTGCCAGGCATCGCCGGCCTCGTTGCTCTCGTTGTATGCTATTCCGCGGTTGACGATGTTGGCGTCGGGCACCAGTGGATTCAGGTAGCGTGTGGCGGGTCCGGCCTTGCGCTGCGTCTGGATGCGCAGCTCGCCAGTCTTCAGGGCACCGACGAACTTATAGTCGCCGTCGGCCACTTTTTCCAGCTTCTGTGCGCCGTTGGGTACTGCGCTGCCCACTGCCCACAACTCCTGCGCCACTGCTTGGCTAAATGACAATTGACAAATGATAAATGATAAAATGATCAGGCACTTCCTGTTGACAAGGCGCTTCATATTAGTTATCTGCATGGCTATATGTTTCGTTAAATTCGTTATCAATCATCCATTATTTCAGTTCCACCTTGATGGTCTTGCTGCACTCGGTGATGGGCACATAGACGGTGACCACGCGGCGCTGCTCGTCGTAGTTCCACACGCCGTTGCCGCACTTGTTGCCGTTGATGCTGACAGTCTGCGGGCGGTCGGTGCCGATGAACTCCACGGTGTAGGCGCGTGTCTCAGGCATCCCGTTGAAACTGCCCTTGCGCGGCTCGATGGTCAGCGTGTTGGCCTGATGGCGCATCGTTGTGGTGGTGAAGTCGCCGTTCTTGTAGGCTTCGGTGTCGCCCTCGTCCTCATAGAGCGAGGTCTGTCCGTCGCCGCCTGGCACCACCTTCACGATGAGGCGGTCGGGGCGTGTGTTCAGGTTGAGCATGGGAGGGTTGTTGACGATGATGCTGCCGGCGCGGTAGAAATAGGGTATCTCCTGCTGCGTGTAGCTGTCGGTAAGGGCGCGTTTGCCTTCCACTACCTGATTGCGGCACACGTCGAACCAGCGGCCCTCGGGCAGCCATGTCTTGCGTGTGGCCTTGCCGTCGGCACCCGACGGGCTGGCAACAGGTGCCACAAGGATGTCGTCGCCAAACATGTATTCGTCTTCATAGAGGTAGCTCTCGTTCTGCTCAGGCCACTCGTAGTAGAGGGGACGGCAGAGGCTGACGCCTGTGTCGTAGGCCTGGCGGCAGGCGGTGTAGATGTAGGGCATGAGGGCGTAGCGCAGCTTCACCGTCTCGAGCAACAGGGGGAAGTTGTCGTACTTCCAGATGCGGCGCTCAATGCCGGGCCAGTTGGTGGCGTGGGTGCGGAAGATGGGCGTGAAGACGCCGTACTGCATCCAGCGCAGGTAGATCTCAGGGTCGTTGCCGCCTGTCTGCTGGTGTCCACCCAAGTCGTGGCCCCAGTAGCCGAAGCACACGTTGGAGGCTGTTGCGGTGAAGTAAGGCTGCCAGGCCAGCGTGCCGTAGGTGGTGAAGGAGTCGCCCGAGAAGCCTATCGGGTAGCGGTGGCTGCCCAGTCCGCCCCAGCGGTGGAAGATGAGGGGGCGATGGTTGGGACGGTTGAGGCGCATGTCGTTGTAGAACACGTGGTTGCACCAGAATGTCTCGCCCAGTCCGTCGACATACTTGCTGGTGAGGTTCTGCTGCCAGTCGAGCCACCAGAAGTCCACGCCCTGCTGCTCGCGAGCACGGATGATGCGGTTGAACATGTTGTGATAGAACTTCTTGTCACTGAGATTCCAGGGCACCACCTTTGCCGAGGTGGGCAGGCCCATGTCAGAGCGCAGCTCCTGGAAGAAGTCCTCGTCGTCATCCACGCCGTCGGCGGGGTGCAGGTTGAGACTCACCTTCAGGCCGTTGTTGTGCATCCAGTTGATGAGGCCTACGGGGTCGGGAATGGCGGTGCTGTCCCATGTCCAGCCCGTCCAGCCCTGCGTGTGCCAGTCCATGTCGAAGATCATCACGTCCATGGGAATCTGGTTGCGCTTCACGTCGTTGACTATCTCCATGAACTCGTCGCTGGTGTAGCGCTGATACTTGCTGTACCAGTAGCCCAGGACATAGAGTGGGGGCATGGGCATGCGACCTGCTATCTTGATGAAGTCGCCCAATGCCTTCTTGTACTCGTGGCCGTAGCCCATGAAGTACCAGTCGATGGCCTGCTTGTCCACTGGCTCGGCCACCCATTCTATGCCGTCCTGCTGGCCCTCGAAGGCGAAAGTGGTGCTGCCGTCGCCACGACGCGTGAGGGGCGACTCGTCGATGACCGACCATCCGGCACGCGACAGCAGACCGTTCTCCATCTCCTGCCGCTTGTTGTCGCCTATCTGACCGTCCAGTGTGCGGGTGGTGCCCTTCAGGTTGAGCGCGTCGTCCTTGCCGGGATACCACAGCACGGGGCGTCCGTTCAGCTGCATGCTGATGCTCAGCACGTCAGCACTGTTGTCGTTAGCGTTCAGCTTTCCACCTATTTTATATTTTAATGTCAGTGCGTTGGTCTTGATGTAGAGGAAGCCGTCCTTCTGCTCATGGGTAAACTGTGGCACGGGCAGCCTGCGGTTGACCACGGCGAAGGTGGCGCGGTCTTCAAACAGTCCTTTCTCGCTGTATTGAATACGTATCATTTCTGGGGTGAGCATGGTGAAGCGGGCTTTGCCGGCAGTCACCACGGCATCGGGATGAGCCACGGGATTATTCGGCTGGGCCCAAAGCGATGTGGTGCAGCCGAGTACCATGAATAATAAAAGTTGAAGTCGTTTCATATTTCAATAGTTGCTGGTTTGGTTTTTCCGATGCAAAGTTAAGCCAATTACCACGCACACGCATATAAAATAAGAAATGTATAACGTGTATCACGGTTATACAAAATGCAAGTTGCTGATTCTTAGACTTGTTTGAAATCTGGAATCAGCAACTTGTATCAATGGAATCAACGGCCTAAATTTGCATAATCAGGCTCTCAAACTTGTCATTCTCGGCTGTTGAACGGTTTTTGATACGCGTCTTGTAGGTGTTCACCGTGTGTACGGAGTAGTCGAGGAACTTGGCTATGCGCTCGCTGTCGTTGATGCCCAATCGTATGAGGGCGAAGATGCGCATCTCGCTGGTCAGCGAGTGGTCGTTGGGCGGCATCTTCCTGTCGCCCTCAGCAAACAGCATGTTGAAGCGTTCCACAAAGTTGGGGAACAGCTTGAGGAAGGTCTCGTCAAACGACTCATACATGCTCTCGCGCTCGCTGTTCAGCGTCGACTGCTTCAGTGTGTAGCGCAAGTCGTCGTACTGCTTTGCAGTAATCTTGCGGTCGATGGCCATATAGACTTTCTCCAGCTTCTCGATGAACTCCGCATTGGAATAGAAGGAGCGCCCAATGTAGGCCGTCTTGATTTTGTCGGCCTCCATCAGCCGGTTGTTGGCCACTTGAAGCTCCTCTGCACGGGCGGCTATTTCAGCGCGGGCCTCCGTCAGCTTGCGGTTCTTGCGGTGGATATACCAGTAGCTCCACAGGATGCCGGCCAACAGGAGTACGAACAGGGCGGTGGTGGCAAAGAGCCAGTTGCGCTGGCTGCGCAGGGCATCATAGCGGTCTTGCTCGATGATGGGCAGGATGTCGTTGATCTCCACCTTACGCAGGCGGCTGTTGTAGAAGTTCACGTCCTCCAAGGCCTGATGCACATAGCGGCTGGCTCGCTCGTAGTCACCCCGCTTGTAGATGAGGCGTGACAGGTGGTAGAGTGCCGTAATCTCGCGTGTGGCCGACTCGTTGTCGGCAATGGCCGACTGCGCAAACTTCACAATGGCCTTGTCTTCGTCGCCCTTCCAGATGTAAGCCCAGGCCATTTCGGCGTAGGTCATAGCCTTGATGCGCAGGTCGGTAGAGTCGCTCATCTGCAGCACTTTGTCGAATGAAAACAAGGCATCGTCATACTTGTGGTCGCGCATCTGTAGTGAGCCAGTGAACGACCACCAGCGAGCCGTTCCTTGGGGCGTAATCTCCCTTAACGAATCCAAATAGGCATTGCTCAGCGTGATATATTTCGTATAGAAAGGCTCCTCGCGCACATAGTCGGCCATCGACCGCCACAGCCTTCCCTGCTGCTCGTAGTAGTCGCTCAGCAGCTGGCCAGTGAGGTATTCGTGGTCGATGGAGCCCAACACGTCGCGGGCCTCGCTGAGGATGCCGGCCGAAATAAGCGAGAAGGCGATGGCATTCTGTGCCTCTACGACGCGGTCGGGGCGCTCCTGTGCCCTTGCCCTGTCTAAACAGTCGTATGCATAGTGACGGGCTGAGTCGTAGCAGTAGCTCTTGTATTCATTGTAGAGGCTATAGGACAATTCATAGCCTTGGGTCGTACTGTCTGCATTGTTAAGTTGTTGTCTTAGCTTGTCAATGCGAGACAACCTTTCCTGTTCAAACACGTCGCGCTGATCCAGGCTTTTATCCAAGCGTTCAAGCCAATAGTTCTCATCATCAGCTGCCAAGCACTGCGATGAGAACAGCGGAATAAACAGAAAAAAAAGACAACAGGCAATATGTTTCATACGGTTTTTGTACACGTGGCTTCAGTGTTATGTCAGTAATAATAGACAAAGATAGACAAAAACGTCCGAACAATCGCAATATCAAATCATTTATTAACTTTAATTAAGTACATGCAATTATTCTCATGTCTCTAAAATAATATACAATCTGCTGCTCAGGTTTTAGCGCACCCTGATTTTTCCGTGGCAAATCTCCACAGACCATAACAGCAGCATCAACTGAGGTAACAAGAAAGACTTACTTTTTAGAAAAAAACAGGATTCTCGGAAAAATCCACGAGATGACTGAAGTTCACATTGGCTATCAGCCAGATAATTTTGGATTTACCATTGTCCGCTTTGAAACGGATTATTCTCTTTCAGAAGTTAATGTTGAAGGAAATGAGAATGTTCGTCAAGCTGGATTTAGAATCTTAGAGGAAAAACAGATGAAGGTTGATGGCGCAAAATGCTTCAGGACAATTCAAGAGATTACGATTCAAGGGAAAACAGTAAAACATATCTCTTATACTTTCAAAAAGGGCGACATGCTTTACAATGTCAAGTTTGGCAGCGTCACAACAAAAGCACAGGAAACTCTTGCTTCTGATATTATAGATTCATTCCACTTTAAGTAAACAAGATGAAAAGGATATTTGCTGCTGTTCTGTTACTGTTGTTTTGCGCTGTAAGCTATTCCCAGAGGACTTTGAAGTTTACGGATGTCATGCTGTATTGTGGCGATACAAAATTGACTGTATCGGAAAACTGGGCAGCATCAATAGCTGAAAAGCTTGACATTATTCATGTAACAGAAACAAGATTCTATGAACTGTTTGGGCAAAGACAAAGCATAGATATTGACTATTGGACGTGGAGGAATGAACGTTATGGAAATGGAGCCTCAGGTAAGTATTATTATTTGAGAGAACAAAATGACGGCTTGTCTATTAGTATGTTCTACAATAACGAAGAACTGGCTCTGTTGTTAGAAAACAATACAAATATGTATATCTTTATAGACCTTAGTAGTCTTATGCTGTTTTATTGTAATAATGCCGATGAAGGTATTACTTCTGTTAGTCCCATCGGCAATACGTTACGGAACAATGATTATAACAGATTTGATTATGTTTTGATCCCTCCGAAGAAGAAGGCGGAAACATCATTCTATAGTTTGCAGAGGCTTCCAATATTCCCTGCGTCACTTCCTAAAGGTACGATTATTCAATATGATGTTTTTTCGTATGCTTTTTCAATCGACCCATGGAATGTTATTGAAGAGATGATTCCTGAAAGGAAAAGAGACGGAAAGAAACTGTTTTAAGAGAAAGACGATTCTTATTATTTCTCACTTCAAAGTCAGTTCCTCACTTCAAACTCATTCAGCTATAACCAAGCCATCGGATTTGAATCTCGCTACCATTGCAAGTTGGAATAACCGTGATGTTCACAAAATCGCAAATAGCCACGGCAAATAAATTGTCGTGGCTATTTACGATTCACCTTTTACCTTTGCAATCTTTTATATTGCTTCTAATGTAAGCTTTTACAAGAATAACCTTGCCATTCACTTCTCTGGTGTGCTCAGGAATCAAATTGAACTTTCGTCCTTTACTGTCTTTAGCTATAACCTTTAGTACCTGTCCTTTAGCAGGGGTCTTAAACATTGCCGTCAATATCAACGGTGCCGCAAAGGTACAAATAGTTTTTGAAGCATACAACAGTATAAATAAAATCCTAATTGATTGTAAGTAATTTACTAATGGTCATCGCAGGGCGGGAAGCCGCGCCGACATTCTCGGCCTCGGCTCCCCGCCCTGCGTTTCTTTACATTATTATATCTAACGGCCCTTTCGATTGTCGTGAACTATCTTATCTACTTCAGTTCTTGATGATTTATCTAATTCCCCAATTATCCAAAGCAAGAGATCAAAAGTGGACGTTCTTTGCTGTGCAAAGCGACCTGAGGTCGAGCGCAGTCTTATGTCCTATTATCTTTTATCTGTCCATTGGCTGCTATTTTTGTAATTTTGAAGAAAATCGCCGCGGAATCATTGGAAATCAAAATAAAATGATTACCTTTGAAGCGCAAACAAACAAGGGAGGACAGAATATGGAACTTCAGACAGTCAAGGCAGGAAAGGAAAGACTGATAGCCAGCGGCGCAAGCATGGATGGCATCAGCATTAGGCGTACAGGTATTGCAAAGGTGCTGTGGCGGAAACTGGACGTGGACGTTCCCAAAAGCGAAGTTATAGCAAATGCAAGGATGTCAAGCGCGTGAAAGTGGTGCGCTCGCTTTGGGACACAGGAGCCTCCGTCTCGCTGATTTCCGCCCTAGTGGCCAAGGTGCTTGGGCTGGTTTCTATCGGAAAGTCTGGCGTTTCGGGTTATAACGAGGGTATTGATGTGAAGGACACGTACTGCGTTCATGTGGGACTTCCGACGGGCGACATCGTGACCAACATCATGGCGATGGAGTTTGACAGCGACGAGTATGACGTGGTCATTGGCATGGATGTTATCGGCAAGGGCGACTTGGCCGTGACAAACTTGAACGACAGGACTACATTTACGTTCCGCATTCCGTCAGAAGAGATGATTGATTTCTCGAAAGAATAATCGAAAGTTCTCTGACAAGCGGAGCGGCTATGCCGCTCCGCTTGTCAGAGAACTTTCGTATAGCAATCAGGCTGTTTCCCATTTTCGTCCTATACATTAATTATGTTATAGCCCCTCGATTACCTCAGCCGTCAGGCCGGTGTACTTTGCAATTAATTCCTGAGACATTCCGTGGCATAGCCCTTGGCTTTCATCTTGCGGGCGGCAGGGGCTGCACGAAAAACCTGGGTGCGCCTACAAATAAGGTATAGTTTACAACTTAGTGCCCGTGGGCAAAGAGTTCAAATTCGTAGATGCGGGTGGCGTCGCCAGTGGTCTGCGTGGAGCCGACCACGAAGAGGCGGACGAAACGGGCATCGGTGGGCGCAAAGCGGCGGTCGGTGACATTGCTGCGGTTTTGGTCGAACATGTCAACAGTCGTCCATTCCTCGGTCTCGCTGCAACGCGTCTGCAAGAGACAGGTGCGCGTGATGTAAGAGAAGTCCTCAGCGCCGGCATGGAGCAGGCGCCAGCGGCTGACCTTCTGCGTGGTGCCGAGGTCGAAGACAACGTAGTTGGGGGCGGGCTTGATGTCGCACCACTTCGTGTTCTCGTCGCCGTCAACAAGGTTGGTGGCACGCTCGTTGTCGTTGCACTCGCCTGTCACCGCCACGATGCGGGCGTTCTTCAGGAGAGATTCTTGCGGGGCTTCCGTAGCCTCTGCGGCTTCTGAGGTTTCTGAGACAGGTAAGAGGGAAGTCTGGAAGAGGGGTGCGGCAGGCAGGAGGTCAGGCTCGGCATTGGATACTGTGGCGGCAAAGACGACGATGTTAGGGTCGTTGGGTAGTTGCACCTCGCGGGCCTTGTCGGACAGGGGGATGTCAACGCGGAACATGTAGGTGTACTCGTAGGGCTCGTCGTCACCGGCGGAATGGCGGTGTGTGCCCACGTAGGCCACACGGACATCCTTGAGGAATCCACGGGTGTGGCCGTCGTGTCCCCACTGGCCAATGAAGCCTGTGTAGAAGGGGATGGTGGCGGTGGTCTCCTCGTTGCCCACCTTGAACGTGGCCGTGCGGTCACCTCTGGCCGAGGCTGCGAGCAGGTGGAGACAGCCCCCTCCCGACCTTCCCCGTGAGGGGAGGGGTAGCATTTGTCCCTTGCAGCTCATGCCATTGAGACCGTCGGGCTCGCCAAAGCGGAAGGGGATGTCGCCGACGGTAATGCCCTCAGCAGGCAGGAGCTCAGCAGCATAGCTGTAGCCGCTCTCGAAGTTGGCATCCTGACGGAACGCATTGTAGCTGAAACAGCGGCGGTCGAAAGGCAGTTGGAGGTGAGAGGTGAAGGGTGAGAGACGTGAGGCGCGAGGTGAGAAGCTGAGCTTATAGGTCTTCACGCTGTAGGGTTTGATGCTCACGCTGAGCGAGTGATGGTCATGCGTGGCGGTACCAATGGTTTTCTCAGTGCCATCGGCCTCTACAGCCTGCGTGATGGGAGCGGCAAAGGTCAGGCGGGCGGTCTGTGCAGACTTGCCGCTAAGCTCATAGACGCGGACGACGTACTCGTTGGTAGCTTCGGCCTGCTTCATGCAGCGTACCAGCACGTTGGCATTGTCGCTGCTGACGAAAGAGAACTCACGGCCCAGCTCGCCCTTGTGCTTCGTGGCGAAAAACACCTTCGGCCGACTGTTGAGCAGTGTGGCCTGCTGCGAGGTCTGCACCTCGTCGAAGGCTCCCTGATGGCCCACAATGCTATAGGTGAACACATGGTGGCCCTGGTCCTGTTGTTCCTGATAAACGTAGTTGCCGTTGGTCTTGGGCGTGTAGAGCAACGAGAGGCGCAGGGTGTGGTCGTCGGGCTTGTCCCAGCCGTAGCGCGAGTCGTTCATAATGGTCACACCGTATTTGTCGGAGGCATCGGTGAGGTCGGTCCAGCGGTGGGCATAGACCTCGAACATATTTTCTTTGTTGTTGCCACGCTGCACACTGCCGAGGCCAATCTCGTAGGTGGCCTTCTCGTTGCGGACGCTGAGCGGGAAGACAGCCTTCAGCAGGGCGTTGCTCGATCGCCAGTCCACCTCGTTCTCGAAGTCAATGCGTGCGGCCTGCTCACCTTCGTAGAGGTGGATGCGCTGTATGATGTCCGACTGGCCGTACTTCTTCCTGACCACGATGGTCTGGCGTAGCGTGCCATTCTCTACGGTCACCTCTGCCTGGTCATGAACGGGGACAGGTGCCTTGTCAAGAGTGCGTTTCAGAATCTCCCAAGCCGGCCAGTTGTAGGAGGGACAGTCGTCGAACACTGCCAGGCCGATATGTTGGCCGTTGGCCACCAATTCCTTGTTGGCACGCTTGTCGAAGAGAGAGACAATGTCGCCATATTCGTTGACACGGAGGCGGTAGATCGAGTTCTCTATGGAGGTGAGAGGTGAGAGGTGAGAGGTAAGAGGTGCGGGGCCGTTCTTCAGGCTATAGACAGCAAGGCCAGAAGAGGGAAGGGAGGCTTGGAAGAGTAGCATGGTGCGTCCTTGCTCTTCCACGAGCTGCGAGGGTACGCGGTTGCCTTTGGCATCAGTGACCTGACAGCCCTTTCCTTTCCATCCATCTGGCAATTCCGTCTTGCAGACGGTGGTGACGGGGAAGGCCTCATTGTTATAGATGACGATGGGCTGTCCGCTGACGTTAGTGTCCATCTTTCTCGTGATGGCGCTGATGCTGTGGGTCAGCACATCGGAGAAGGTTTTCAGGCTGAGCAGTTCGTCATTCCAAGAGAACTCGTAAGCCCGAGGTATGCTGGTGCCTGTGAGGTCGTCGTGGAACTGGTGCCAGATGACCCGACGCCAGGCATCGGTAAGTGTCTGCTGCGGATAGTCAGCCACGCCAAGCCAGTCGGCCATAACTGCGGCACGCTCAGCGGCATCGCCCAAGTGCTCATTCTGACGGTTGTAGAGCTTCATGGCCGCCTGCGAGGTGTAGCAGCCATTGCCGTGCAGGTCCATCGTCAGCTCGCCGTCGAAGACTGGGAGAACGCCCCCCCTTTCTGCCCCCGAGGGGGCTACTATAGTTTTGCTATCAGATGGAGGGACCATCGTGCCCCCCTCGGGGGGCGAAAGGGGGGCTTGAGCCCAATCTTTGTAGAGCTGGTCGCTGGTGGCGCTGATGATTTGGATGGGGCCGTCGCCCTTGATGCCTTTCTCCACGGCGCGCACGGAGGCGATGTTTGGCGAGCCGCCGATGTCGCCCGTGCCGTAGTAACGATAGACCTGGTTGAGTGGACTCTCGCCAATCTCACGTTTCAGCTGCTCGTTCTTCGACAAGTCTTCGTCCTTCCAGCGCTCGGCATAGCCAAAGCCGTGAGCCATCATAATGCGGCTGCCGTCGATGCCCTGCCACAGACCGATGGTGAAGGGATAGCGCTTGTTGCCCTCATAGAAAGGCTTGGTGCGCCAGCCTAACTTCTGCGACGAGAAGCCAATCAGGCCGCAGTGTTTGGCTAACGTGGGCAATGTGTAGGGGAATCCGAAGCAGTCGGGCAGGAACACGTCGGTGCTCTCGGTGTTGAACTCTGTGCGATAGAAGGTCTGGCCAAGCAGAATGTTACGCAGCCACGACTCAGGCGAGCCGATGATGACCTCGTTGGCGTCCCAGCCGCTGCCGGTGAGGTGCCAACGCCCGTTGGCCACATACTGTTTCATCTCATTGTAGAGTTCTGGATAATACTCCTTCATCCACGCGTATTTCACAGCACCCTCGAAGTTGAAGATGTAGTCGGGATACTGCTTCAGCAGGAAGAGATTTTGCGTCAGCGTATTGCGGATATGGTAGCGGATGGTGGTCTGCACGTCCCAGTTCCACTGCGTGTCTAAATGCGCATCGGCCACCATATAGGCCTTCATGGGTTTCTCCTGTGCGCATAGCGCTACGCTTACCAATAACCAATAGCCAATAACCAATAACCGTTTGCCCATAACCAATAAACGTTTCATATTCTTTTATTAAAGTGAACGGTGGCAACTGTTGAGCAGGTCGGCCTTGTCATCGGCCAACAGTTTAAGGATGAGCTCGCCGAAAAGGGTGTTCTGCCAGGCAAACCAAGGGCGGGTGTAATGGTTGGAATCGTCCTTGTGGAACGACTCGTGGATGAAGCCCGTGCCGGCGTCGGTGCTCATCAGCATCTCTATGCAGCGCTTGATTTCGGCGTCGTCAGTGCTGGTGAAGGCATACATCATAATGGACATCGGCCAAGGCATGTCGTAGCCCACATGCGGGCCGCCGATGCCCTCGCCTGCTGCACCGCGGAAGAAGGAGGGGTTGTCTTCCGACCATACGAAGCGGCGCGTGTTCTGGTAGATGGGGTCTTTGATGTCAACGTCGCCCAAATAGGCCATAGCTAAAAGCGAGGGCACGTTGGCATCGTCCATCAGCAGATGACTGCCGAAGCCGTCCACCTCGTAGGCGTAAATCTTGCCATACTTGGGATGATCCACTACAGCGTACTTCTTCAGGGCCTGCTCCACCTCGTCGGCCAGGGCCTTGCACTGTGCGGCGCGGTCGATATCGTTGTTGACAGCTGTGAGAATCTCAGCAGCCTTGCGCAGCGAAGTGACTGCCATGAAGTTGGAAGGCACGAGGAAGGGGAACACGGTGGCGTCGTCGCTGGGACGGAATGTGGAGGCGATGAGACCGACAGGCTTCACAGGATGGCCCTTGCCGTCCCAGCCCACGGTGTCGAACTGGCGGTCAGTGTTGCGCTTGAAGGTGTAGGAGCCTGTACCATCCTTATGCTGCTGCTCGCGGAAAACCATCAAAATGTTGTCGATGGCCTTGATCCACTCCTCGCCAAACACCGTGATGTTGCCTGTCACCTTCCAGTAATGATAGGCCAGACGGATGGGATAGCAGGATGAATCAATCTCGTACTTGCGCTCATGGATACCAGGCTTCATGTCGGTCTTGTCGCTCTGCCACTCGCCAACTTTCGTGGAGTCCTGATAGAAGGCGTTGGCGTAGGGGTCGAGGTTGATGCTCTTCAGCTGGCGCAGGATGACGCCGCGGATGAGGCGGGACAGGTTGGGGTCGTCGTTGCAGAATTGCACGTAGGGCCACACCTGAGCGCCTGAGTCGCGCAGCCACATGGCGGCAATGTCGCCCGTATAGACGAAGGTGTCGTCATCGCCGTTGGGCAGTTTGGTGTAGTGTGCCGTCGTCTCCAAGGTGTTGGGGAAGCAGTTCTCGAACATCCACGCCAGATAGGGATTGCCGCTGAGCTGCTGCTTCACCTTCTCAATCTTCTGGTCGATGAGCTGCGACTGGAAGAGGCGCTGCTCCACTGGCGGGCGCTTCGACTGTCCCACGGGAATGTTGGCGTCAGCCGTCATGCGGATATACTCGGCACCAAAGGCCTGTGGTTTTTCTTCGGGCGGCACGGTCTGCTCCTGGGCAGCCTTAGTTCCGCAGGCCATCGTCAG
>Ga0310690_10003373_pt1 | contig 24085 bp, 16 predicted proteins | sample AusTroGonzalo_MG_2_FD_207661 | JGI IMG/M metagenome (GOLD analysis project Ga0310690, IMG submission 207661) | Bovine rumen microbial communities from tropical cattle in Woodstock, Queensland, Australia - Gonzalo_04 (v2) (version 2) | ecosystem: Host-associated > Mammals > Digestive system >... | reverse complement strand
TCTTCGAGTGTTTTTCCCTTTTTGTTCTTGTGTTGAAGTGCCAACTCCTGCAACTCCAACAAATCTGAAATCCCTGTTTTCTCCATTTTAAACGTCGTTTTTATTCAACGTTTTTCAGGGCAAGACACTATTTTTAACTGTAACACTGTAACAACTGTAACACAAAAAATCACAAACAATTGATTTTCAATCTACAAGGAAATTCGTCCGTTACAGTTACAGTGTTACAGTTGATTTTTCGAACACGAAAGTGTCGCGAGTGTCACGTGTCACGAGTGTCATTTAGGATTTTGAATCTCGGTTCGAGAATTCGAAACGTTAATACGTTAATGACACCTGACACTCATGACACTCGTGACACCCAAAATTGCCCCAAAATCCGAAATTTCCAACTCTAACCTAAGTCTAACCTAAGTCTAACTTTTCGCTAACCCAAAAATCACCTCATTTTGCCCCAGGGCACGAGGGATGGCGGATTGAGTCCGCCATGAGGGGCTCGCAGCCGGAGTGACGGCAGCATGTCGATGCGCCCGTTACCTTCGGCTTCCGTTCCAGGTCTCCCATTGTGACTGGACGAATGGGGATCCCTTGTTCACCCATTTCATCCTTAATTCCCGCATTGTTTTCTGATAGCTCAAGCGGTTGCTGTCGTTGTATGTGGTGCGACCGTAACACATGTTCATCAGCATGTCGGCGTAGCCTTCGTAGGCTCTTTGGTCCATCTGCTTGTTTTGCAAATCGCTAGCGGTTTGGTTGGAAGAGGATTTTGAAGTGCTGCTGTTGTAGGAACTGTTAGTGTTGGTTGTCGGCGGTGGGGTGCCTGCCGGCATGACCGGCATATTGCTGAAGTCGAAGTTGAATTGTACGTTCTGGGCGGCTTGTCTCATCCATTCAATTTGTTGATCAATAGTTAAGTTGTAGAGATCAATCTGCTGGGAGTTCCCGTTATTGTTGTTTGACTGTTGGGACTGAGGGCTAGTCTGCGTTTGTGTGGATGGCTTGGGAGTGGTGGATTGTTTTGCAACGGCGTTGGTGGTATTTGTGCGGTTGGGCACGGGTTTTTTGGCAGCTGAATTGAATTCCTTGTTATTCATGAATTCATCTGTATAATACATTCCGTCTCGTGAAATGGTGTGTTCTTGTTCCCCTTTACTACACCAAAACAGCCCGTGTTCTTTATAATAACCAATCCAAGTGTATCCCAGTTTTTCAGAAATGATGCAATTCCCATTCTTGTCAAATACTCCTGTTTGTATTGTTTTATATTGATTATCAAAAATGCCAGCAATAAAAAAACCGTCTTTGGCATCAATTAGACTTATGTCGTTGAATCCTCTGTCGGGGACAACGCAGTTGCCCTTTTTGTCGTAAAGGAGATATACATGATTGTTTCTAGAGTCGTTTCTTATCCAAACCTCAAAATAACCATCGCGGTAACTGATTAAATAATCTGTGGTAGGGGTAAGTCTGTTCCCGTTGATGTCAAATGCGGCATTGGGCCATTTCCCATTGGCGTTTTTCTCATAAGTGTATTCATACCACCGGAATCCATCCGATTCTGTTTTTAATTCCTTACTATAGAAGTTCTGGGCTTGAACGGCATTTGCTGCAAGGATGCAAACGAGCACTACTGTCGCAATCAGGCGACCTTTTCTTGTCGTGTTTTTCATAGCGTAATAGTTTAAGTGATAGTTGTTATTAATTGATAATGTGTGTACTGACGTTGCAAAAATAGGGAAAACAATCAAATTTGCAAGGACTTTTCGCAAAAATGTCTATTTTTGCAACATCAAACACAAGACAAATGGAAGACAAAGTAATCAACGGCATCAAACAATCACTCCTGCTGAATCTGCCAACAGGAGGGTATGCGTTGTTGTATGGCTCGAGAGCGAGGGGAGAAGCTCGTTCAGATTCCGATTGGGATATTCTCATCGTGCTCGATAAAGACAAGCTTCTGCCTGAAGATTACGATATCATTTCCTACCCATTACGCGAACTTGGCTGGGAACTTGGCGAAAGCATCAATCCCGTGATGTACACAGCCAAGGAATGGGAAGAAAGCAAGTTCACTCCGTTTTACCACAATGTTATTGATGACGCAATAAGACTGGCATGAAACTGACTGACGAAGAAAGAAAAGTTATGGTAGGCTTGCAGATGGAAAAGGCACACCGATTCCTTGACCAAGCTGACGAGATGTACAAGCAACACTATTGGGATATTGCTACTAACCGCTATTATTACGCTTGTTATCATGCCGTTCAAGCGCTTCTCATCAAAAACGGTTTGTATGCCCACACCCACGACGGACTTTTGACTCAACTGGGCTTGCATTTTGTCAAGCCTGGAATAATTGACAAAGAGTATGGTGCTTTCATGTCGAGAATGGAGCAGCTGCGCGAAAAGGTCGACTACAATTGCTTTTATGCAATTACTGAGGAGGAAATTGAAACGATAATAAAGCCCTCCAAGGAGTTAATCCAAAAGATTGAGGAGTTGCTTGCGGAATAATGAAACTCCCATTGTGACTGGATGAAGGGAGATCCCTTGTTCACCCATTTCATCCTTAATTCCCGCATTGTTTTCTGATAGCTCAAGCGGTTGCTGTCGTTGTATGTGGTGCGATTATTTTTTGATGTTGTTGCTTATCCATTCCACCACGGCCTGCGGTTGCCCGAAACAGTCTGCTTCTTTGCGTTTTGGGTTGGACTGAAACTTTGTGAGATAGGCTTTGGCTTTGTCGTAATCGGTGTAGGAGAATACCGTCGTGTCTGTTTTTATGTTGAGGCACTTCATGCCTGAATAGAGGCAGGCGAGCATGAACTGGCAGCTGGCATCTTGGGCCGCTCCGCTTTCCAATAATCTCAATACCTCATTTGCTTCCTTATCTGTGATTTTTTTTGTGGTTTTTTCGTCAACCACCACTTTGTTTTCCGCTTCGTTATACCACATTGTGCCATAGGTGAAGAACAGCTTCTGTTTGCAGTATTCCCTTAGGGGAATCAGGTAGCCTTGTTGGGCGTATTTCAGCAAGTCCTCCTCCGTCAGGAAATACAAGTCGACATCATTAACTCCCGCGGGCAAATCTCCTATGATAGTGATGGGTTTTTCTTTGGTTTGGGGTTTGGAAGTGGAAGCAGCCACAGTGGTTGTTGTGCTTTGTGTAGTGGTTTTCGCGACTTCGTGGCCGTCGGCAAGTGTCAAGCCGGTGGAGACCCATTTCCCTCCTGAGTCCTTGTACTTGAACTCGCCACTACTGAAGACAAGCCCATCTTTGTATTTCGGAGCAATAATCTCACGCCCGTTTATGTCGTATGCACCTTCCTTTCCGTCGAGTGTCACCCTGTAATAGAAATCACCATCAAGTCCATGCATGACGACATTGGCCTTTGCGCATAGTGCCATCAAAGAGAGCAGCACCACTAATAATAAGGTTCTTTTCATAGTGTTTGAGTTTTTTGTGATTGCTGTTAAATAATGTGTGTTTTTGATGGTACAAAGTTAAAAAGAAATCGGAGATTTTCAACAAATGGAACATTTTTTTACAAACCAAAAAAGCACCTCAAACGAGGTGCTTTTTTGGTTGTCTGACGACTACTTCGATTAGAAGTTCAGACGCAGGTTCAGAGCAGCTGACCATGTGGAGAGCGTGCTGGCGTAGGTGTTCCATTCAGGATTGGTGAACTGATAGGTGTAACCATCAGTGCTGTTGCCATTGACCTTGAGGATGTCGCTGCTGGTGAGGCGCTGCATGTTACCCCAGCCTCTGTAGAACAAGTTGGCGATGTTCTTGACATCGATGCCGAAGCTGATGCTCGGACCAGCGGTAAACTTGTAGGTTCTCTCATACTTGAAGTTGAAGATGTGTCTCCAAGGAGCCACAACGGCACCACGCTCGGCATACTGACCGCGGTGAGCGCTCAGATACTTGTCGGCTTTGATGAATTCGTTGAAGGCCATCTTGTTTTCATCGTTGGCGAAAGGCATGGCTTCAAGTTCGGTTTCGGTCGGGATGTAGACCAAGCTGTTGGAGCCGCCGTCACCGTTGATGTTGCTGGTCATGGTGTAGCTATAGCGGGTGTAGCTGTAGTTGCCAATGTAGCAGTGGTTGATGCCTTCGTAGTAGAGGCCAATGGACTCAACGGTGTGCTTGCCCGTGTTCCAGGTCCAGCCAGCGTTGACGAGCACGCGGTTGGGCGAGACATAGCTACTGTAACCGAGTTCGTGGGAGTTGGAGCCGTTCACGCCGAAAGCGTTGGTGCTATAAGCGGAAGTGACTTGGTCGCCGATACCATCGGTGACGTTCTTGCCTTGAGCATAGGTATAGGAAGCGTTGATGAAGAGACCACACTTGAAGTCCTTGCCCAACATACCGGTGACACTGTAGTAGTAACCGTTGTTGTCAACGTTAGTAATATAATAAGGAGTGACGGCCTTACCCAATGAGTTGGTGATGCCTTCGCTCACCCAGTGCCATCTCTTGTCAGGCTCGCCGGGGAGTTGGATGTCGTCGTCGCGGACGATGCCGAGTTTGGTGACGGCGACGGTGGTGAGGTCATAGTTGTAGATGCCTTCCACAGAGGCCTTGATGCCGCCAGGAAGTTCGGCGTCGATGGCCAAACTGCTCTTCCAAGTCTGAGGCATGCGGAGGTTCTTGTCCATGATGGTGGTGGACTGAGGAGCCGGCAGGTCGCCAGTCAGCAGGAGGTCAGAATTGTTGTTGATGATCTCGGACGGGCTGGTGTAGAAGGAGATTTGAGTCTCTTCGTAGGGGTTGATGTACTGGTTCTGCAGGCAGTTGGAGTTACCCACGGTGGAGACGATCCACACGAAAGGCAGACGGCCAGTGTAGAGGCCCGAACCGCCGCGGATGATGTACTTACGCTCGCCAGTGAGGTCCCAGTTGAAGCCCAAACGGGGTGAGAAGTTCACGCGGGCCTTGGGCATGTCGGCAGTCGACAGACCATACATGGTGTTTCCTTCGCCGTCGGCGATGCTGTGGTGGTTACCTTCTTCGTCGTCCCAACCATTGAGGAATTCGTTGTTGGTGTTATAGCCAGCGATGGAGGGATAGTAAGGCAGCTCAACGCGGAGACCGAGAGAGAGCTTGAAGCGCTCGCTGAGGGTCAGTTCGTCTTGGGCATAGAGTGAACCTTGCATGTAGTCGAAGGACGGGAATACCTGATCGTGATTGGGGTTGTTACCATAAGTGATGGCGAAAGCGGCAGGGTTGGCGTTATTGACGAAGTCATCCCAGCTGCTGTAAACATAGTAGCCGGCGCCGCCTTGCATGTAACCGTTCTTGGTTCTGTCCCACTCATACTGGGCACCAAAGGTGAAGTTGTTGATGCCAGTGAGGTAGCTCACTTCATCGGTGACGACAACGGTTTTCACGTCGCGGAGGTTACCATAGGTGAACGGGTCGGGACCGAAGCTGGTGTAGACAGCCTTGGTTTCGGCAACGCCGTCGCCGTCGGTGTCGAGGTTCTCAAGAATATCAACGGTGGGGAAGAGGTCGCCCACGAAGCTACGAGGCTCATTTTGGCTCGAGTAGGTGGTACGCAGCATGTTGTTGCCGCGGCCGCTCAGGAAGCTGTGGTTCCATTCGGCAGCCACTGAGCTGAAGTTCTGCTCCTGGAAGTAACGGTTGCTCTCGAAGTAGAGGGCGCAGTCCGAAGTACGGCCGTAGCTGTTACGGTTGTAAGGGTTCGGGACGATGGGGTTCACCGAGTTGGAGGGAGCCGACGAATACTTGTTCTTCACCAAGCTGTAGCGGATGTTGAACTTGTTGTTGTCGTTGATGTTCCAGTCCAAACGAGCCAACAGCTTGTAGTCAGGCGTGCTGGCGCTGTAGTTCTGGTAACGGCCGGGGTTGTATCCGTAAGTATCCATGAGGTAGTTCTTGATCTCGTCCATCCTCTCGACGGTAGGACGGCTGTACTGCGTGGAGCCACCCCATTCGTCATCCTTGCTTTCGCGGGCGAAGTGGGTTTGACCGGGGTCAATGTCGCTCTGGTACTCGAAGTTTACGAAATAGAAAAACTTGTCTTTCACGATGGGACCGCCAACGCTGACGCCTACGGTGTTATCCAACGATTTGCTGAGCGTCAGACGATCGGGATAGTTGCCGAACTCGTCCTTTTTGCCAAACTTGGTGCCGATGAGACCGTCGTTGGTGAAGTAGTCGTAGACGCTGACATGGGTGGTGTTGGTACCGCTCTTGGTGACGGCGTTGATGGCACCACCAGTGAAACCACTGTGACGGACATCATAAGGCGTGACGTTGATCGTCATGGTCTCGATAGCATCCAGGGAGATGGGGCTGCCACCGGCAGGCAGGTTGCCGCCGATACCGAAGGCGTTGTTGAATGCAGCACCGTCGACGGTCACATAGGACTGACGATAGTTACCGCCGCCGATGGCCAAACCGTTGGAAGTGGCAACAGCCTGAGGCGTCAGGGACAGCAGGTCGTTCATGCTACGCGTGGTGGTCGGCAGAAGCTCGATCTGCTCGCTGGAAATGGCCGTGGTGGCACCGGCACGGTCGCTGTCCATGCCGTTGGAGATGGCGTCGGCCACGATGGCGACTTCGCCAAGACCGACAGAAGACTCGCTCAGACGAACGTTCAGGATCTTGGTCTCACCAAGGGTGGCAGTGATGTTCTCCTGCTTCACCGACTGGAAGCCCACCATACGGAACTCGATGGTGTAAGGGCCGCCAGGACGGATGTTGAGCAGGCGGTAGGCACCGTTCGCATCGGCCACAGCATAATACTGCGAACCCGAGGGCGTGTGCGTGGCAACAACTGTGGCACCCGGAAGGGCAGCCTTGCTGTTGTCCGTGATTTTTCCACTGATGCTCGAAGTGGTCACCTGGGCCATCAAGCTAATGGAGGCAATCATAGCCACGAAAAAAGTAAATAACTTTTTCATAGATAATAATTTAAGGTTAGTAATTAAGTTGATTGTATTCGATTTGGTTTCACTCGTTTTTCATTTGTCCATGACATAAGACCGTGCAAATATAAGGCATTCCTTTGAAATGCTAAAGCATTAATTTGATTCAAAACTCCGGTTTTTTTGAAAAGAAATCAACAGATTTTGTTCATAACTCATAAGATTTTGATTTTGTTAGGATTGTGGGTGGCTTTTGGATTGCTAAAGTAGCTTCGTCGAAATACCTTATTAATATACATCCGCCCTTGACGGATTTTCTTGCTTGGATTGGGCCTCGGTTTCGAAAAAAATGCGTACCTTTGAAGCCTTAAAAACACTACGACCATGAGAAAACTGTCATTTTTTGTGATGCTGTCTTTGGCTTTGGGCCTCTGCTCCTGCGGTGACCAGCCTTCAAAGCAGTTTAAGGAGATGGAAGGTGATTTGAAGTCCATCGAGAGCAAAATCAATGAAATTGCGGATTGCGACGACCTTCAGATGATGAACCTTGCCCTTTGCGGCCTTCGTTCCGACATGGAAAACTATCATCAAGAGTCGGAGATGAGCGAAGCCGAAATCGAGCAGCTTGACGGCATGATCGACCAACTGGAAGCCACTTGGAACGGGAAAAAAGCCTCGCTCGAGTGTAACGAGATGGTCACCGATGACGAGCTTGACACTTCGGGCGAAGATGACGGCTCGTTTGATGACAACGGCTTGTAATTGGACTTTTTTTTTGCTACTTTTGCAAACGAATCTAAACTCTTAACGATATGGCATTCTTTTATAAACATACCCCGAAGAAATTCAACTATATACCGCGCTATTACGACCCTGAGCAACAGGCATGGGAGGAGAAAAAAGCCGCTGCCGGACTCGACTCGAAACTGACCCACGAGGAGAAGCTCCGTCTTCAGATGCGGCAGAAATGGAGCGTGAGAAAAGACGAGGAGAGCAAAGAGGAACAAAGGGCCAAGCTGATTCGCAGAATTGTGCTGGGCGTGTTTGTGGCCTTCATCTTCTATTTCATTTTCTGCACCCCGCTGATGACCAACATTGTGCGCGGTTTGACTGGAAACTAAGCCTATGCTCGACATCATCAAGTTGCTGCCCGACAGCGTCGCCAACCAGATTGCGGCAGGCGAGGTGATCCAACGTCCGGCCTCAGCCGTCAAAGAGCTGATGGAGAACGCCTTGGATGCCGGTGCCACCCAAATCGACCTGGTGGTGAAAGACGCTGGCAAGTCGATGATTATGGTCGTCGACAACGGCTGTGGCATGTCGGAAACGGATGCCCGCATGTGCTTCGAGCGTCACGCCACCTCCAAAATCAGCAAGGCGGAAGACTTGTTTGCTATCCGAACCATGGGCTTCCGTGGCGAGGCTTTGGCCAGTATTGCCGCCATCGCTCAGGTGGAGTTGAAGACAAGGCGCAAAGAGGACGAAGTGGGCGTGAAGATTGTCAACGAAGGCTCGGTGGTCAAGGAACAGACGCTTGTGCCCATGCAGCCCGGCACTACTTTCACCGTCAAGAACCTGTTCTTCAATGTGCCCGCACGGCGCAACTTCCTCAAGTCGACTCAGGCCGAGATGCGGCATGTCGTGGAAGAGTTTACCCGTGTGTCGTTGATGAACCCTAATGTCGGTTTCACGCTGACCAGCGACGGCAAAGAGATTTACCATCTCTATCCCGGCAACCTCAAGCAACGTATCGTCGGACTCTTCGGAAGCAGCTATGAGGAGCGTCTGCTGCCCGTCTCCCAGGAGGCGGAGCGCGTGCGCATCGACGGCTTTATCGTCAAGGCGGAATTTGCCAAGAAGACCCGTGGCGAACAGTATTTTTTCGTGAACAAACGTTTCATCAAACACGCCTACCTGCATCATGCCATCGAGAATGCCTATCTTGAGATGATCCCTCAGGACAGTTTCCCGGGCTATTTCCTGAACATCGAGGTCGACCCGGCCGACATCGACATCAACATCCATCCCACGAAGACGGAAGTCAACTTTTTGGATGTCAAGTTGGTGTATGCCATCCTTCACGCCGCCGTGCGCAAAGCCATCGGGCAGCATAACCTCTCGCCAATGATTGACTTCGAAGAGTCGGCCGACCTGAACAACGATTTTAGCACGGCGATAGGCATGTCGACGCCTTTGGCCATCCCCAACGTGCCGCTCGACCCGAATTATAACCCTTTCAGTCAGCCTTCTACGCCTCGTGATACCTGTCGCGGCGACGGCTATCGTCCCGAACATAGCGGCTCACCCGGAGACTGGCGTCTGCTTTATGGCGAGCGTACTGACTTGCCCTCTGAACCCAATGAGGCCGTGGAGGAGAAAACATCGCCGCGTTGTATGCAAGTCAACCAATCGTATATCGTCACGGCAGTGAAGTCGGGCCTGTTGGTCATTGATCAGCATCTGGCGCATTCGAGGATTCTTTTCGAGAAATACTTGAAGGAGTTGGAGAACCATAACGGTGCCTCGCAGCAGGAACTGTTCCCGCAGGCCATGACGCTCAACATGAACGATGCCTCGTTGCTGAAGGAGCTGCTGCCAGAGTTGGAGAACCTTGGTTTTAAGCTTGAACAACTCAACCCGACGACCTTTATGATTAACGGGACACCTTCGGATGCGGCAGGCTGTGACGCCTTGGCGTTGTTGGAACAGATTCTGGACAACTATAAGATCAACCGCACTGACTTGCAACTCGACAGAAAGTTGAATTTGGCCAAGACCATGGCTTCGCAGCTGGCCATCAAGCCGCAAACGCGCTTAACCGAGGTCGAGATGCAAAATATTGTGGACCAGTTGTTTGCCTGCAATGTAGCCGAGGTCGCTCCCAGTGGAAAAAAGATTTATGTGATTTTAAATATGGAGGAATACTTTAAATGAACGAACAGTATAGTCCTACAGGATTCAGGATTTTGCCAACCGTGGTGAAGCACCTGCTCATTATCAATGTATTGATGTATCTTGCGACCATCACGTTCCTTAGATTCAAGATAGGAGGAAACACCATCGATTTAACCGATTACCTCGGCTTACACTTCTTCTTGGCCAAGGACTTCATGCCCCACCAAGTGTTCACCTATATGTTCATGCATGCTAATTTCGGGCATCTGTTTTTCAACATGTTCGCCCTTTGGATGTTCGGCAATACGCTGGAGAACGTTTGGGGGTCGAAGCGTTTCTTGGTGTTTTACATCGTTTGTGGCTTGGGCGCTGCATTTTGTCAGGAAGTGGTGCAATTTATTGATTTTGAGATGAGGACCGATTGGAATGGCTTGGCCGTTTTGAATGACAGCATGAGGGTGGTGCTGAACTCTTGGAATACCGTCGGTGCTTCAGGTGCCATCTACGGATTGTTGCTTGCTTTCGGAATGATGTTCCCCGACTCAAGGATTTACCTGTATTTCCTGTTCCCTATCAAGGCGAAATGGTTTGTCATTGGCTATGCCGTACTTGAACTTATCTTGGGTCTCGGTGGTGGCGACAATGTGGCGCATTTTGCCCATCTCGGCGGCATGTTGTTCGGTTTGCTGCTTATCTTGTATTGGAGGAAGCACCCTGCCGGACCAGACAAGGACTTTAGAAAGCTGAAGGACATTTTCCAGTCGTGGAAGCAGAAGTCGAAGGTGAAATACACGCCTTACACCGAAGTCCGTGACGAGTCTCGTGCGCCACGTTCTGACGAGGAATATAACCAACAAAAGGCACAAAGAGAGCATGACATGGATGCCATCTTGGACAAAGTCGCCAAAAGCGGCTATGGCAGCCTAACTCCAGAGGAGAAGGAGTTCCTGTTTAAAAACAGCAGATAAGATGGGCGATAGTAAAAAGCAAAGAGGGCTTTTGGGAAGGCTGGCATTGTTTGTCTTGACGCTGTTGGCGCTTGTCGGATTGGTGGCGACGGCCTTGAGTGTCGTCAATCCCTACATCGACCCTAAGCGTATGGTGTGGACCACGCTTTTCGGACTGGCGTTTTGGGAGATTTTCATCTACGATGTGGTCGTCTTCCTGTTACTGTTGCTGCTGTGGTCGAAACGTGCATGGATTGCCTTGCTTTCGCTATTGGTGGCCTTCCCAGGTTTGAGCCGTTCCTATGCTTTGGGTTCCAAGGTGGAAACACCGAATTCCGTCAGAGTGATGACATATAATGTACACAACTTTGATCATGTGGACGGTGAGACCAGTAAGGAACAATTTGCTTTGTATGTGGCTGACATGGTTCGCGAACAAAATCCCGATTTGTTTTGCTGCCAGGAGTTTTCTGCTTTCAAGTCGGGTGTGACGCGTCCACGGTGTATTGAAGATTTCGCGGAGAGCGCTGGCTTTCAGTATATCTACTACAACAGAAAAAACAATTATGGAGGGAATGTGATTTTTTCAAAATATCCCATCACCAAAGTGTCAGAGGAATCTGGCTTCGGCAAGGAAAAAACTTATGGTGTGATGGTTGAGGTGGATGCAGGCGAAAAGGGCAAGTTCCATCTCGCCAATGTGCATTTGCTTTCATATAAAATTACGGATAGCGAGATTGATGTCTTGACCAACACTTCCGAACGCCAGAGCATGGACACGGTAGGGAAGACGGTACTCCACAAACTGGCCTATGCTTTCCAACGGCGCAGCGACGAACTGCAAGAGGTGCTGCAAGGCATGCCGCCCGTGGGTGGCCCCATAATCATCTGCGGCGATTTCAACGAGCCTCCGCTTTCTTACAACTACAGACAGATGCAAAAGGCAGGCTATATGGATACCTTCATGAAGGTGGGTCACGGCATTAAGCCGACCTATGCGGGCAAGTTGCCGCTGTTGCGCATTGACTACATCTGGGCCAACGACAAGGTGACGCCGCTCTCCTTCAAACGCCATCGCGAAAAGGCCTCCGACCATTATCCGATTATGTTAGATTTTAAAATTCAGTAATACTATGACATTAATCAAATCAATATCCGGCATTCGTGGTACCATTGGCGGCCAGCCGGGCGACAACCTCACGCCAATCGATATGGTGAAATTCACCGCTGCTTTTGTCAAATTCGTTCAACATAGCAAAGGCGTTAAACGCCCTAAGGTCGTGGTGGGCCGCGATGCCCGCCTCTCGGGCTTCCTTGTCAACCAGGTGGTGTGCGGCACCCTTCAGGCTATGGGGGCTGATGTCCTCGACATCGGGCTGAGCACCACGCCTACGACGGAAATCGCTGTCACCGGCCTTAAGGCCGATGCTGGCATCATCCTGACGGCCAGCCATAACCCTGCCCAATGGAACGCCCTGAAACTCCTCAACGAGAAGGGCGAGTTCATCTCGGCCGCAGAAGGCGCTTGGCTGCTCGACGTGGCTGCCAAGGACGACTTCGATTTCGTCCCAATTGAGGAAATCGGAAGCTACCAACAAATTGACGGCTGGATGGACAAGCATGTCGAGATGGTATGTCAATTGCCTCTCGTCAACAAAGAGGTGATTGAGAAAGCCAACTTCAAGGTGGCCGTGGATGCAGTTAACTCGACGGGCGGCATCGCCATCCCCAAGATGCTGCGTGCCCTCGGTGTGAAGGAAGTGCTGGAACTCAACTGCGAGCCTACGGGCAAGTTCGCCCATACGCCTGAACCGTTGGCGCAGAACCTCACCGACATCTGCCGTTACGTCAAAGAGCAGGGTTGCGACTTCGGCGTGGTTGTCGATCCCGACGTCGACCGTCTGGTCTTCGTCAAGGAAGACGGCGAGCTGTTTGGTGAGGAGTACACCTTGGTGTCGGTGGCCGACTTCATCCTGAAGCATACCCCTGGCCCGACGGTGAGCAACCTGTCTTCGACGCGTGCCTTGCGTGATGTCACCCAAAAGCATGGCCAGCAATACTTTGCCGCTGCCGTGGGCGAGGTCAACGTGGTGGAGAAGATGAAAGAGGTGGGTGCTGTCATCGGTGGCGAAGGCAACGGCGGTGTCATCTATCCTGAGTTGCACTATGGTCGTGATGCCCTCGTGGGCACGGCTTTGTTCCTTACCCAGCTGGCCGAGAAGAAAATCAAGTGCTCAGAGCTGAAGCAGACCTATCCGCTTTATGTGATGTCGAAGAACAAGATCCAACTCACGCCCACCACCGACGTGGACGGCATCCTAGCCAAGTTCGCCGAGAAGTTCAAGAACGAGAAGGTGACGACCATCGACGGCGTGAAGATTGACTTCGAGGAAGGCTGGGTGCATCTGCGCAAGTCGAACACCGAGCCTATCATCCGCATCTATAGCGAAGGCAAGACCGAGGCCGAAGCCGAACGCTTTGCCAACATGATCCTTGAAGAAGCTAAAAAGATGGTATAATTGGACGCGAGACTGCGAGACACGGGACGAGAGACCAGTGTCCGTCCCGTGTCCCGAAGTCCCGTGTCTCGTGTCAACTGAACAACTGAACAACTGAACAACTGACAAACTGAACAACTGAACAACTAACTATGAAACGCGGATTCGGAAGCGACAACCATTCGGGTATCTGTCCCGAGGTGATGGAAGCCATCATGCGTGTGAATAAAGACCACGCCTTGGCCTACGGTGATGATGAATATTGCGCCGCCACGGAAGCGAAATTCCGCGAACAGTTCGGCGAGCAGGCGAGGGTGTTCTTTGCCTTCAACGGCACGGGCTGCAACACCCTCTGCATTGATGCCATGACCCATTCCCACGAAGCTGTGGTGTGTGCCGAGACCGCCCATATCAACGTGGACGAATGCGGTGCACCGCAGCGCATTGTGGGCTGCCGTCTGCTGACGGTGGACACGCCTGATGGTAAGTTGACGCCAGAACTGATCAAGAGCCGCTTGCATGGCTTCGGCTTCGAACACCACAGCCAGCCTAAGGTGATTTCCATCACGCAGCCGACCGAATTGGGTACCTTGTACACCTTGGATGAAATCAAGGCCATTGTAGGCTTGGCGAAGGAATACAAAATGTACGTCCACATCGATGGCGCTCGTCTGGGCAACGCCGCCGTGGCATTAGGTTGTACCTTCAAGGAGATGACCACCGACCTAGGTGTGGATGCCGTATCGTTTGGCGGTACCAAGAACGGCCTGATGATGGGGGAGGCGGTCGTCCTTCTGAATCCCGACATCTGTCCTGACTTCAAATACCGCCGTAAGCAGGCCATGCAGCTCTGTTCGAAGATGCGTTTCATCGCGGCGCAGTTCGATGCCTATTTCGAGAACGACCTCTGGCGTCGCAACGCCGAGCACAGCAACAAGATGGCGCAGTTGCTCTATCAAGCGGTGAAGGACATCCCTGGCGTGAAGGTCGTTTATCCCGTGCAGGCCAACGGCGTATTTGCACAACTGCCCCGCAAGGTCTGGAGAGAACTGCAAAATCATTATTTCTTCTACGATTGGGACGAAGACGCTGATGTCGTCCGTTGGATGTGCGCGTTTGACACGATCGAGGAGGATATTGAGAGCTTTGTCGGGACTTTGAAGAGACTGATGGAATAGATGTCAAAGCTTAAAATACATAATCCCCTATATTTGACCCATCAAAAAGAGCACTTCGTGAAATAATCTAACATTGAAAACTATAATAAACGATACAAAATGAGCAAATACACATTAATCTACAAAAAAAACAAATCCCAAGAGATTTATATTGAGGAAATCAAAGAAATTGGAAAGGACGAGTCGCTTTATTTTAATAAAGAGTATGAAGATTCTTTGAACCTCATAAAAGCAATTGTTGATGCGCAAATAAAAAACGGTAATAATGCCAACTACAGCTGCAACAATCGCATTTTGTTTACAGGACAACGTGGAAGCGGTAAGACTTCCGTCATGCGTTCTTTGGCAAAGTATCTATCCAATGAAAAAACAATCATTAAAAACCCACGTGAAATTGTTATTACGTTCAGTTGTCTTCCTATGGTAGACCCCAGCCACTTCGATAACAATAACAATATTTTGCTGACGGTCATCACCAACATGTTCTCCGAGGCAAAGAAAAAGATGAACAAAGAAAAAGATGGTGGTGATACTGCTAAACGGGAAGACCTTTTGAAACAGTTCGAGAAAGTGTTCAAATCATTGGATTCCATCAAATCAGAGCTGTCATCTTACACTTTGGAATCACTTAATAGGAAAAGTGATGCCGAGGATTTAAAAGATAAAATGAAGACTCTTGTTGATAAGTATCTCTTATTCCAAGGTCATGGGGAAAAATCAAGACTTGTCCTTCTGATTGACGATATCGATATGTCTGTGTCATATGCGGCGGAGATGCTTGAGCAATTACGGAAATACTTGGAGTTAGATAACCTTATCATTTTGATGTCGGCCAATTTGGGGCAATTGACTAATGAGATGCGAGAGAAATATAGCTCGGCATTTCAGTATACGCTAAAAGATAGTAACCAGGCACTTTCCATTGATGTGGAAGACTTGGCTACAAAGTATCTGTTGAAACTATTCCCGACTTCAAGAAGAATCAATGTTGAACGGCATGTTAGCCAATTGCTGGAAACGGATTTGGTGATTAAAAACGAAGAAGATGAAGTATTATTTGGCGGAAGAAGTGATGAAAAAATTGATAAAGGCAATTTCCAAAAAGTAATACTATCACTAATATGGAAAAAAACAAGATTGTTATTTACACTCAAAGATCAAGATCACACTCTTCATCCAATTATTCCGTCTAATTTACGCGACTTGTCGCAGTTTTTAGATGTGCTCGTCTCGTTGGATTCTGTTAATAACAGAAATGAAAACAAGTTGTTCGAAGATATGGATGCATATAATCGCTGCTTAAAAAACAACCGGGTTTTCAAAAACTATTTTATGAATACATGGATTCCAAATCATTTGAACGTTGAAGAGGAACTCGTATTTCACAATATTCCGACAGATATTACCGAGATTAACAAGCATTTAATCAATTCAATTAATATTATTGGTACAAAGCATAAAGATGATTTGATGTCGCGTCAAGTCGGTTTGGACATAATTGAGAAAAATGCTGATAACGTCTATATTGATCGTGACATTTATACCATGGTGAGTCCAAACGACCCTAAATTTGTCAAGGCCAACAAGATCTCGGATATATTCAATCAGCCTTCCAACTACTCATACGGTGATCTGCTGCTGATGATTGACAAATTCGAGACTTATTTTGAGTCCGAAGAGCACAGGAAGTTTACCGATGCTATCAAAATATACTATTCCATACTTCTATTCGAGACGATGTTTTTTGAAAGTACAAAGGTTAGGTTTAAAAAAGAAGGTGAAGATGGCTATACCAGTTTAAAAGAAGAGGATAAGGTGTTGCCAATACAGAAACTTATTGGTGGAACTGTATACTATCCTAACTATTTTGAAATCATCAAAGATAAATATTTCAATCAAAAAGGGCCATCCTATGATGCAAAACGTGCTTTCTACCATAAGGTTGAAGTGAAAAAAGGAAAGAGAGTCGGTGAAAACTATCCATTTTTTGCTGTACTCTATTATGGAGACATTCGCCCCGATCGATATGACGTAAAACATATTTACGATACCACATTTGATAATGACGCAAGTATAGACAGAACTGACTATGTGACCTTTGATATTCTATCGATTCTCAGTAATATGCTTAATCCATGGCATACATACTATAGGGCAGATGAACATGTGAAAGAGGTTGATGAATCATGGGAGAACAAGATAGATGAGTGGGGAAAGAATGTCTGTACAATTCAAGGTGTTGAGGAAAAACTTATACCTAACTCGATTCTTCCATTCTATTCAGTTGACATGATGCTTAATTATCTAAAGGAATCTTTCGAGGTCTCAAAAATTGTTGACACAAATGAATATCCGAAAGAGGTCTATAAAAAATATGATGATTTTAAAGTAAGGGGAAGAGAATGCTTGTTCTCTTTATTTGAATCTAACAGAAGTAATAAATTGAAGGAAATTACAGACGGCTTGGATCAACTGAGGAAGACAATCATTAAGTCTCATATTATGAATATGATATGCGAATTGGAATCAGATAATCAGACCTTGAATGGGTTATTGGATATTCTTGAGGATAGTGCAAAACATAAGGAACTAAAAAACAAGATAAAGGTGTATGGGAGAAATAGTCTTGTAACCAAAATCAACAAAGAGATTGATTGGCTTAATCAAGATATTACAGTCAATAATGCCAAATTAGGATTAGAAGAATTAAGAAGGAAAGATGTTCCAGATAATTATAGGCTGCTCTACGATAAATGCGTTGAGATATTATCGCAAGCGATAGAGATAAGAGGAAGATTGCTGGAAGTCCCTGATCCGAAATCATTAGACGCTCATTTTAAAGATGCGGCCAACTACTACTTAAATAGTGTGATTTCCATTCTGTTGGCAAATTATACCGTGAGCCAAAAAGAAAGAGACTCTCTAATCAAAGAATTGCATAAATACGCTACACCCTCTGAAATATTCAAACATCTTGTTGAGTCGCTTTGGGATAACATGATGACCGAGATATGTATTAGAAGCGATATTCAGGAGAAAGTTAGAAAGGCAAACTCTGTTGGTAAATACTATGATCTTTTATGGGATAAAACCGAGACCCTTTTAAACATTGATGATGACAATGCAATATCAATATACCGAAATATCTTTAATAATGCAGCAAAAAAATTCATCACGAAAAACCATCAAGATAAATAAAGAATTATAAATGATAAAAAGCAATAGTAATCCCAATTATTCATTTACAAGATAGATATTACATAATAGCATGCGTGTTTCTCGAAATCCCGAACTAGCCTTCCTCATCGAAGCTCTTCATCTCAGCCCTGATGAAGTCTTCGAGTATATCCATAGGCGACATCCCGTTTGGAAGTTGAAGGAAGCCATTAGTTATGTCGCCGACAAAACCAGGGTGAATGTCGGCATGATGAACTTGCGGCATTTCACTCCAGAGATAGTGGATGCGTGGCGATACTATGTGATGGGTAACGAAAAGACTCCCGTGTCAGGCGACCAGGCCAAGTCTATCTTCGAGTTTATCAGGGAGAGAAGTAAGGAATATCTGCTGATACAAAATGGCGATCCTTATTTTAAGATTGAGAAAATAGAAGAGTGGCAGGATGTGTCGTTCCATTGCGGCGAAGACTTGTTTGTTGCCGCCTTGCTGGCCGATAAGAACATCCAGGAGGGATACGAACCTCGCAATTTCCAGTGGAACTATATCCTGAAGTCGGATTTCTCTCTGCTCAACAACATGATTGTTGAAAACAAGATTGTTGAGAATCACTATCATCTTGGCGGATCGTCACCGATGGCGGATATCTCATGGATTTACTTGATGAACCATCCTTTCGGCCAGGAGGATAGATTTAATTCATTTCTCGAAGATTGTCCCGAGTCATTATACCTTGGTGTCAACAGCCTCAATGAGGTGCGCCAAAGTTCGCTTCAAACGTTGGTAAAAGCGGCCGCTTATATCAGGTTGTGGCTGTTTCAACGCTGTGTCCTTCAAAAAGATTCGAAAACCGAGGAGAAGACTCGTAACGCCATTCATGGTATTCACGACATTCTTCAAACCGCTGGAGTCTTGCAAGAAGACGAGATAACCTCTGCCATTGACGCGCTCCTCTTTGACAGCGATTTTTCCGCTTTCGGTACCAAGGTGGATTATGCCATCAAGGGCATCCGGGTTTTATCTGATGAGAAAAACAGCTATATTGCAGGGGAACGATATTTCAATTATCGTTGTTTGAAGCACATTTTTACACATCCTGAAGACGATGATTATTCCAGGATGTTGTATTACATTTACCTGCTTATTAAGCATCATTTTAATCTGTATTTCGTCCAGTCCAACAACAAAACCGGTTTCCAGAATTTCAGGGACTATAACGACAGGAAGGACAAGTTTATTTGGGGGACGAAATACTATGACATGGCCACTAACCTAGCACTCCAAGGGGACGTTTTGGAGAACCATTTGGAGCAACTTGAGGTGCGAATTGTGCCCTACGAAACCGCAAAAGAAGTGGTTGATAAGGTAAACAGCACTGATGCTAAAGCTTTCTTCAGGTCGCCGAGGATTAGCGGTTATGACAGAATCACCCCAAGAGAACCCGAAAGGGGGCGTTTAAGATACAGTGACGGTACCGAGAAGTATTTCTATGTCCTTCACTTTATCAAGCAAAAAGATTTCAATTGGTACACTAGGGAAGAGGATTATGACAATGCCCCTATGTGTCGAGAATACGCCAAACGAGAGGAATACCGCCGTCAAGCTGAGATCCTGATGGATATGCGCGACCGCAATGAGGAGGTGTGCAAAAGGATATTCGGCATTGACGCGGCAAATAACGAGGTGAATTTCCGCCCAGAAAACTTTGGCACAGTCTTCCGCTACCTTGCCTCTTCAAGAGCAAAACAAGATGTCCCATGGAAACGCAAAATGCCCGACTTACGCAAGACATACCATACCGGAGAGGACTACTACGAGGTGATTGGCGGTCTGAGGGCTATTGATGAGGCGGTGATGTTTCTGGAGTTGTCGCAAGGCGACCGCATCGGTCATGGCGTGGCTCTCGGAATTGATGTCGACAAATGGTATCAGCGTCACCCTGTCGTCGCATTGCCTTTGCAGAATAAGCTTGACAATATCGCGTGGATGCTGCATAAGATACGCGAATGGGGACTGACGGTGTCCACAGCGTATTATGAAAAACTCATGACGGAATTTGAAGGGCTATATGGAGACTTGTACCAAGACAGTTGTCCGGGCTTAGTGCCTTATATTGAAGCCTGGAAACTGCGTGGCGATGCCCCGGAATGCTACTCGAGTCCAAGACCGGACAAAGCATGGCTACATCCAACTACACGATGGGAACGGTATTGCATTAGGGATATGGTGAAATATAAGGATTTTGTAACCATATCAAACCGTCATCCTCAATCGAGTTTGCCTACAGCCGCATACACCATTTATCACAGATACCATTACGACACCGAACTGAAGAGGCGAGCCTCCGAGATTGTGAAGCATGTATTCAATCAAGACGAATATACGCTGGAGCGCATTAGGCTTGTGAAAGAGATACAGCTACACATGAGGACGCACATTGCCAACAAAGGCATTGGGGTGGAGAGCTGCCCGTCATCCAACTTCCTCATTAGCAATTTGGATGAATTCAAGGAAGTACCGACATTCAATTTGTTCCCCATAAGGGAAGAGGAAGCCGACCATGTGAGAATCAATGCGTGTGTCAACACCGATGACCAAGGCGTGTTCTATACCAACCTTGTCAAAGAGTACACTATGCTGGCCGGTACCTTGCGTAAATTCAAGACAGAAGACAACAAACGCAAATATTCCGACAATGAAATCCTGAGATGGATCAAGCAACTCATGAACAACAGCAAGCAACTATGCTTCCGCACAGGCGATGTTGAGAACTATGGAATACGAAGCGACAACAACTTGTTTGAAGACAGTAAAAAAGAGAAGCCGTTGAACGACAAGTATGTGTTGCCCAGCACATTTTAATAATTAAATCTGAAAACCACTATGGCTAATAAACGTAATGATTTCAAGCTATTTATTGACAGGGCGCTGTCTCATAATATAAGGCGACAAATACTGATATTGTTAATCACATTGGTGATTTTGCTGGGTGTGTCATCCTTATTGCTTCTGTGTTCAAGGACGGCATGGATGGGTTTTTGTAAGAAGAACGATTTTAGCCCTTTTCTGCTTCCGTTGTACCTGCTAATTGACCCTAATGCGTTAAACTCCATTTATTTGGGAGGACAAGAGGGATGGATGCTTTTTGCTTGTACGCTGATCTATGTGTTTGGTATGGTCGTGTGCAGTGGCATGCTCATCGGTGTCATCACCAACTATATTGGGAATCGCGTATACGATTACCGTAACGGTCTGCAGCACTATGTCAAGAGCGGACACTGCGTCATCATGGGTTACGATGATATGGTGCCATCCATCATCAAGGAAATCTTCTTCAAGATGCCCAATGCCGATGTTGTAGTAATGAGTGCCTGGAATGCCAAAATTGTGACGGAAAAACTACGCCGCTCGGTAGCTAGGAACGAGATGAAACGAATCTTCGTTTCCTATGGGCATCGCACAGTCAAGGATAATTACAAAGAAATCTGTCTTGAAGCGGCTGAAAAAATCTATGTTGTGGGTAACCGCACTCGTCCCGATCACGACGCTATCAATGTGGAATGCATCGATAGTATCTGTACCTATCTGAGAGAGACCCAGTCAGAACATAAGCCTCAGCGGATTACCTGTGTGTTTGAAGACCTCGACACATACGCCGCTTTCAAGACCACTGAGATTTTTGCAGACATAAGAAAAATGGGTATTGATTTTATTCCTTACAACTTCTATGCTGGGTGGGCACGTCAAGTATTCGTGAAGCGATCCTATAAGGAGAAAAACAATCCAGACAAGGAGATTATGTATCCGTCGGTTTATGGCGATGGAATCACGCCTGATGACAAAAAGTATGTGCACCTTGTCTTTGTTGGCACTACCAACTTCTCCGTGGCTTTTGCTATGGAAGCAGCTCATCTGTTGCATTTCCCTAACAATGAGAAAAACAACGCGTTGAGAACCCGCATCACTTTTATCGAAAAGAAAGCCGATGAAGAAATGATGATATTTGCCACTCGCAATAGGCATTTCTTTGAAGTACAGCCTTACCGATTTAAGGATATGACGAAAGATAACGGTTCATTCAAAGTCAGAGAGGCACAAGAGGAACACAAAAAGGACCTCCTTTCCCCAATTGGAGAACATGGATTCCTTGATGTGGAGTTTGAATTCATCAAAGGGGATGTTTATTCAGCAGATGTCCAGAGGTTGATAAGACGATGGGCAGAAGACAAGGAACACCAGTATTTATCCTTGTTCCTTGCCATGTCGAACCAGCGCGACAATTTCATCATGGGTATGAACATGCCTGATGAGGTGTATGACAACGCGGTGCCGGTTTTTATTCGCCAAGACCGTGCTGATGATTTTGTCACCAACCTGCGTGAAGCGGATGCCAACCTAAAGACCGAGGATGGGGGAGAGGTTCAGTATTATTCGGTCAAGGGTGACAAATTAATAGGGCAAGCGCGAAAAGGTCGCTATGCCAACATTTATCCTTTCGGCATGGACGATATGGCCTACTTTACGGATGAAGATGCTTTTAATCAGGCTAAACTCATCAATTATCTGTATTGCAAGAACGATAATTACCGTTTCCCGGACACGATGGTTCTTAGTGCCATCTCGGACAATGCCATTTGGGAAGAGGCGGACGAAGAGTGGGGCAAATTGAAGGTCTCGGAGCGATGGTCAAACCTTTATGCGGCTTATAGTATGCGTTGCAAGCTCGATTCACTTCGCGCCATGAGAGGACTGGACAAAAACGATTTTAGTCAAGACAGAAATCCGCTATCTCCGGAAGAGATAGACGTCATTGCCAGAGTTGAGCATAACCGTTGGAATGTGGAGAAGCTGCTGATGGGTTATCGGATGGCCAAGCCAAACGAAGACAAGTACAATTACAAGCAATATGCTAAGGAATGGAAAAGCAACAAGAAGAACTTCTTTATCCACCACGACATCCGTCCGTTTGATGACTTGGACGGTGTCCAGCAGATGGACAGGGAGATTGCCGAGTATATTCCATGGATTCTAACTATGGCTGAGAAGAAGGCAAAGGAGAATGAGCAATAAATATATCTCGTATTCTGTCGTATTACCTATATCACACCTAGATGTCTTAGGCTGGATTCATTCCACCATAATCTTCAAAATCTCTACATCCGTTTCCTTCATTCCGAGGCGGCCGAGGCAGCCGATGTGGTCTATGGTCTCTTCGACGTCCTTGCCGATGATGCCGTCGCCGCCGAGGAGGTTGCAGCCTTGTTTGCTCATCTCGTAGCCGAGGATGCCGGCCTCAACGGATAGAGCAATCTTTCCGGCACAGGAGGGCTTGGCACCGTCGCAGACGATGCCTGCGGCCATACCCAAGGCGTTCTCCAAGGTGTGCTCGATGATTTCTAAAGGCTCACCCATGAGGTAGGCGATGCCGCAGCCCGAGGCGCAGCCCGCGCTGACAGCGCCACAGTAGGCCGATAGCCTGCCGATGCCAGTCTTCTGATGGATGGCGACCAGATTCGACAAGGCCACGGCACGCATGGTGCGCTCGGCGTCGATGCCGTATTCCTCAGCGTAGGCGAGTATGGGCAGGCTGACTGTCATGCCTTGGTTGCCGCTGCCCGAGTTGATGATGACAGGCATCTCGCAGCCGCTCATGCGGGCATCACTGCCTGCTGCTGCCCAGGCACGGGCCTTGATGCGGACGTCGGTGCCGAAACTCAGAATGGTGCTGCCGATGTTGGCGCCCCAGTTGTTCTTCAGGCCTTCCTGCGAGATGGCCTTGTTGCATTCGATTTGCGGCTGGATGATAGGCTCAAGGTCAGCGATGTCGACGGTGTTGGCGAAGTCGTAGATGTCCTTCATGCTCAGGCAGCTACGATCGGTGAGCTTGGTGGCACCCGTCTCGGCATAGCCCGAGTCGAACAGCACCTGGTCGTCCTTCTCCATGCGGACGATGTTGGTGTGGAATCCTGCGATGCGCACGCTGGCGGAGTGCTCTTCTGTATATAAGGTGACCGTCACGTCGAGCTGGGCGATGACATTGAGCGGCACGATGGTCATCAGCGTGTTGTCGAGGAATTCAGCGATTTCTTTTTTCTGTTCGGGTGTTACCTCGGCGATGACTTCCAAAGCCTTCTCAGGGTTGCCGGCCACGATGCCTGCCGCCACCGAGGCCTTCAGGCCTTTCATGCCCTTGGTATTGGGCACGATGACGCTCTTCACGTTCTTGATGATGTTGCCGCTGGCCTTGATCTCCACGCGCTTGGGCATAGTGCCCAGGATTTCGTGGGCTTTTGCAGCGGCGTAAGCCAGACAGATGGGTTCGGTGCAGCCCATGGCGGGCACGAGTTCTTCTTTGAGGATGCTCAGGTAGGCATCGTACAGACAGTCGCTTTTATCCATTCTCTAATGAAATTTTGCTGCAAAGGTACAAAAAGGATGGTTATTTTGCACAAAAAAACTTTTTTCGCTTTTTCCTTGTTTGGATTGAAAATA